>Ga0105164_10001015_pt1 | contig 18282 bp, 17 predicted proteins | sample VDWuncwatermetaG_FD_89674 | JGI IMG/M metagenome (GOLD analysis project Ga0105164, IMG submission 89674) | Wastewater microbial communities from Netherlands to study Microbial Dark Matter (Phase II) - VDW unchlorinated drinking water | ecosystem: Environmental > Aquatic > Freshwater > Drinking...
AACCTGCACCGTTTCGCGGGGCGGTTGCGGCAGAGCAATGACCGGTTTGGCCGTGAAGTCGAAGGGAATGCCGAAGACATCGGCGTATTCAACATTGAAGAGGCCTTCTTCATTGAGGTCGTAAGATTGACGGCGAAGGGCACGACCAATGACCTGCTCGCACAAGAGTTGGGTACCGAATGCGCGAATACCAAGTACATGAGTAACCGTATTCGCATCCCAACCTTCCGTGAGCATGGAAACAGAAACGACACAGCGAATGGAGCCGCCGAGTTGGTCGGGTTTGCCCACGGTGTTCATAACCTCGCGCAGCAATTCTTGATCGGTAATGTTGTCAGCAGCACGGGCGTCACCCGTACGCTCGATTATCTCACGACGGAAGCGTTCAATCTCATCAGCCGCCATGGCGCGGAAGTTGGTATCGAGGGCGTCACCAGCTTCGAGCTGCTCACTGTCGATGAGGAGGGTGTTGGGGCGCGGGAGCGGATTGCCTGTAGTTTCATCGAAGTTACGGAAAAGAGCGAGGCGACCGTTTTCGAACGTGGTGGTGTCGTTTTCATTTTTCCGGTGGAAGCCGGAAATGAAGTCATAGACGAGTTTTGAGATAGCCGTGTTTTGGCAGACGATGATAAAACAGGGTGGCACCTTGATTTTCTTGTCCGCCCAAAGTTTGAAGGTTTTTTCGTAATGCCCGTAGAGTGATTGCAGAGCAGTTTGTAGCAGAGTGGGTAATTTAAGCGGGTCAAGATTGCTGGAAGTATTGCGCCCCGCCCTTGGCAATCGAGGAGTCGCATTTTTAAGGTTCTCCCAGAGATCACGATACATTGGCATTTCCACACCAGGAATATTTTCCGCAACGGGAACGCGTGGCAATTTTACAATTCCACATTCAATGGCGTCCATCAGCGAGAAGTCGCTCATCGTCCAAGGAAACAAGGTGCCCTCAACATAACCCGAACCACTTAAGAAAAAAGGTGTGGCAGAAAGATCCATTACCCGTGTCACGCCTAGTTGCCGATTGACTGCTTCAAGGCCTGTGATCCATAGGCGCGCTGCCTCATTATTTTTCTTGGCTTCTTGTTTATCTTCAACTTGCAAAGCATCATCAGCTTCTTCTTCGTCTTTGATAGGTTTTTCGCGGTAGCAGTGGTGAGCTTCATCGTTAATGACTAAAATATTTTTAAGACCCATCAAATCCGGCATAACGCGCTGGAGCATCTGTCCTTCGGTTTCGAGGGTGCTCAATTCTTCTCCTCGCCCTTGCAGCAACGAACGACCACCTTTCGATAACTCCAAACGTTCTCTCAATTTGAAGGCATGGTAATTTGTAATGACAATCTTAGCCCGCTGAAGATCGGGCACCATGTCGCCCGGAATCAATTCACGGCTTTTAAAATAACTATCTGGATCATTTGGTTGGAGCACACGCAAACGATCGCGAATCGTGAGTCCTGGGGCCACAAGCAAAAAACCACGAGAAAACTTTTTACTTCCGGGTCTGCGCACGGCATTGATCGTCTGCCAGGCGATCAGCATGGCCATGACGGTAGTTTTGCCAGCGCCTGTGGCTAGTTTGAGCGCAAGGCGCAGCAGCTCTGGATTAGCGTCGCGGTTGGCATTGGCCAAATGTTCCAAAAAGGCATTGCCGGTCTTGCCCATATTTGGCGCAACTTCGGTCAACCAAATAGCGGTTTCAACTGCTTCCACCTGACAGAAGAACGGGCGAATACCGCTAAATTTATAATGCCGCCAATGCTGCAGGAGCCGAGCCGTTTCAGGAGTCACATGCCAATCATTGGGATTTGGTATCAAACGCCATTGATCGACTTGCCGCCTTACAGAATTGATGATGGCGGTGTGATCGTATTTTTGTTCTTTGGTAGAAAGACCTTTCCCTTCATCAAAAGTGATTTGCTCCTGTGAGGCTTTACCTTTTCGTTTCTTAGGCTTCGGAATTGGTGTAATAAAATCGGCATTCCGACGACTCTTAGAAATTTCCTGCGTTGGCTGGCCGGTTTCATCGAGGGCCCAATGCTGCGCTGGGTATTCGTAGGGAGAATTCAGGATAGGGTGTTCAAAAAACGGATTAGACATATTGAGGGAGGAAGCTAAGACGCACACGGCAAGGACGCAAGCACATTTCAAATTTTGAACAACCCACTCCAATGCAACCAGACAATCACCATCGCCATGGTGTCCAGCTCACAATATTGCAGCAGAAGCTTAGCCCAGTTTTGACGAATAGCCTGATCATTGCTGGACAGCCCATACATCATTTCTTGATAAGCCCGCATAGCGCCGGTGCCATCTTTTATAACTTCAGCTTGCTCGGCAATGGGTAGGCTCACAAGAGTTTTGTAAGGGTCCAAAAGCTTGCCATCTAGTTTTTGCACGTATTTTTTCAAATACGGAATTTCATGCAGGTAAGCGTTGTTGTTCCAAATGGCAGGCAAAACAACCTTGAGGGACGTTCTGCCTTTCATCGCGGGGTGAAAATAAAAATCCTCTGTCCACTTGCAAAGATTCAGCATCTTTTCATCATCGTCTTTATCGAACTTAATCATGCTCAGCAGCCAGGCTTGGAGTGCTGCATCGTTACAGCCGTAGACTTCCATTTGCTCGTAAATATCCCTGAGCGCTGAGTTTTCATGCGTTGCCCACATGAAGACTGTTCCCGTATTTCCCAAATGCTCTTTTAGTTTTTGTGCAAATTCAAAATTGGGAAAAGTGCTCTCAACGTTGATCCATTCGGCATGAGTCGGTGCTGCGCCAGCTTCTGAAATCGTGTGACAACTCCATTGGAAAATAACCTGCTCATAGGGACGCATGCCTTTATGGTAAGGCAAGGCCATGCGAGAGGTTTCAAAGTCGATGAAGTGCAAGGGGTAGCGGCACTCCTTCATCTTTTCTGCTAATGCGGGATCGATCCATTCTTCATTCTTTTTGGTGTATGCAATCTGAATTTTTTGACGGTCGCCACGTTTGCCGGTGAGCCTGGAATCCGGCATATCGTAGAGACTGGTCTTGCCCTGGGCAATCAACTCATTCACATAGGGCGCCTTGTTCCCGCCAATAGTCCCCATGTAATAAAGATCAAAGATATGGGGATTCGGAGTCGCTAGTTCGCCCCAGCATTCTAAAAAACCATTTTGCGGCGCACCTACCACGTTAAACTCGCACTCTCGGCAATCTTTTGTCAGTGGCGTGATGGTTTTTTGCGCTAAGCCTGACCTTAATTGAGTCACATAAGTTAGCGCCGCCTTGTGCACAATGGGCGCGAGCATAGCGGATTCGCGTGTTACATCAATGAGACTTAAGATGGAATCCTCACGCAATAGAGCTGCATCACCGTTGAAAACAACTTCATAGGATTTGAACCCTTTGCTCGTGACCGTTCTCTCGGCAATGTGAAACCAACCCAGCAAGCCTTCAAGCTGAGTGCGTTTGGCCTTGTCTGGCAGCAACAAAAACGGTGTGACCTCAGCTTGCGGAAAGACCTCTTGCAAAACCAAAGTTTGAAACGTCACGTCTTCTAAATACGGCTGCCACTCTGACTTGATGACATTGCCTCTGCCAATAAAAAGACTACCGCCTGTTTGCCTGGCTTCAATGTGTTCATCACCATCTAAAGATTTGGATTTGACTTCGATGAGCTGAAAGCGATTGCCATCTTTGATGAGAATATCGATACGGACCAACTTGTGGTCGGAATAAATCGCAGGTTCAAAGAGGATGACACGCTCACGCTTGAGCAGTTCTTGGGTTTGTTCGATGGCAGCCAGTGTGCCCTTGTCTGTTTTGATCTCAATCCCTTCCGGATAAAGCAGCTGCGCCATTTTGCCCACCATGTAGCCACCTTCGGCTAAGAGTTCCATGTACTCATTCCCTGAGAGCTTCGTGGGATAACCATTTTTGCGATAATACAATTTGGTGGGGCAAGCTTGCGCTATTTTGAAGTCGGATTTGGATAAGAGGAGTTTTGGTAAAGTTATTGAGGGCATCTGGGCACTTATCGGCTCATGACAAAAACAACTTGAGACGGGAAATGGTGAAATGCAAACCGTGTTAAGATTTGTCTTGTCCCGTACAGGGCGTCACTTCACATATTTTATAAAAGCTTCTGTCCCTTTACTCAATTTCCTTCATTGTCGTTTCCAAGAATCTTTCGAGCTCCTTTTTCTTGGGCAGTTCTATGGGGTCCATTTAAAATTTTGCGGTCATTGACCGCACTTTCTTTTGAGCCGATCCATGGCCCGTTCGGCCCCTTTGTGGCCCCTTTGAATAAGGACAAACGCTTACATGTCTCATTTCCCACGTGGTTGGCTTCTACTTTTTGTTTTTTTATGCACAGACTTACCATTAGTCGCCTTAGCCCTTTGAGCCCTTTGTGAGCCCTTTTGATCTTGAGTACTCGATGAGCCCTTTGAGCCCTTTGTGAGCCCTTTACTAGCGAGGGTATAATAGGTTCCTTTGCCTGTGGTCCCAACTTTTTCCAAGACACCATTTTTGACCATATGCTCCAAATCCCGCGAAGCCGTGGGTTTTGAGACCCCGTACGCCTTTTGATAGTCTAAGTTACTGAGTCGTTTTTGTATTTTGACAAGAAATATGGCCTGCTTTTGCCGGGCACTGAGCTCGAGTTGTGAGATCGTCTTAGCAGTAAACCAATCACGCCAGATCGTAGCTGTAAATTCACCACCCCGTTGAGCAAAATCTGGTTCTGGCAAATTGTGGGCGAGACTTTCACGAATCATCATTAGGGTGCCAGTACCGTATTTTTCGATGTACTGGGCCAGGAAGAGCGCCTCACAAATTCTATGATTACGAGCAATAGAACCGTGGGGATGACGTAAACTTTCCATGGTCAGTGGTGCTTGCAACACACCCGGATTCCAGATCTCGACGCGATCAGAAAAAACCGAAACTTGCACAGCGCCTGCTGAAGTATAATCACGATGAGCAATGGCATTGACGATAGCTTCTCGGATTACATCAGGAGGAATTTCGTAGTGGACTGGTGCCTGCGCACTGAGGGCGCGAGTCCCAATGCTGCGATCGATTTTTGACATGACGAAATCCACAGCCAGATCCACTTGCTCGAAGATGGTTCCCTTGAAAATACGGTAGAACGGCACAGGACGTTGAATTTCTGTGCCATGAAAGTGCATGCACCTGATCTCGGCACAGGGGAAAAAATGCTGAGGGTCGCGGCCAAAAAGGAGCAAGGCCGCATTGGTGGGTTGCCCCTCATAGAGCATGTGCAGATGAGTGAGCACCTCTGCTAAAGGCGTCTTGTCTGACAGTGGAAATTGGCGTCCTGAGCGAGCAATATGCACGAAGTCTTTTACCTTACGAGAAGCTAGATCCGCGAGCGTTGCAGCCACAGTCGGTCTTTCATCAAAAGGACGGGCTTGAAGTATGCCGTTGGCTTCAAGCTGATCAACAAGGCTTGCGTAGAGTGCCATTTTTAATTCAGCGATATTGTTGTAGCGTCGCCGAATCAGCTGCCCATCAGCCTTGCGAAGCAGCGCCCGCAGCTTGGGCTGCCGCTGCTCATCGGTCGTGCCTTTTACAAAAATCAGTCGGGGTTTTCCCTGAACAGTCGCCTGGTCAAATTCTCGCTCTGTGGGCGATAGCCCCTCAATAGCTTCCGATCCATAGTCATTCCCAAATAAACCTAGGTAAAGATCACAGCGATCGACTTGTTCAAGATAGACAGCATCAGCGCGCCTATCTCTGGCAGACAAGTCTTCGAAGAGAAAAACCGTAAAGAAACGTTGCAGCAAAGGATCCGCTTCGATGAAGGATTTCAGTGCTCGGCGGTCCTTCGCCAATTCCTTCTGAACACTGCTGACGAAGATTTTTAAACGAGTAGCGGGCATAGATTTAGTTTTTACTGCCTTTGATTACTACTTCAAGCAGCTTTTTAAACTCACCTTCGGCCTTAGCGGCAAAATCAACCTCGATTTGATAAACCTCGGTAAATTCGGCAAAGTGGCCAAAAGAAAGGCTCATCACTAATTTTTCGAGTGGCAGGCTCAATGCGGGGGACACTGTCCCCCAAATCTGCGGATAAGTCCACTAGCCCTGATGTCATTTCGAATACTTATCTTATCGTATGCAAGCCTCACTTCACATATTGCACCGGATCCAGAACTTCATCAGCAAACGTAATTTCATAATGCAGATGTGGGCCAGTGGAATAACCCGTGGATCCCATAGCCGCTATGAGCGTTCCCCGCTGCACTCGATCACCTGCTTTGACTAATAACGTCTGCGCATGACCATAAAGCGTCTTGTAGCCGTTGCCATGATCAATGATGACTGCATTACCGTATCCGCCTTTCTTGCCAGCATACGCCACGATCCCATCAGCTGTGGCCACAATGTCGGTCGATTTGAGATTGGCAATATCGACGCCTTTGTGGAATTTCTGTTGCTTGGCAATGGGATGTCTTCTCATACCAAAAAGAGAAGAAAGCTTCCCTTCAGTTGGCCAGATGGAAGGAATGTGTGCGTCAAAAGTTTGTAAGCTCGGCCGCTTTTGCGGCTTGGCTTGTGCCTTTAGCTGCGCTTTATCCGGCAAAGTTTGTCTATCATAAGAAGTCTGTAGCAGCTGTTGAACCTGCCTATTGATTTTGTCTTGTTCGTGCGCTTGCGCCTTGTGGCTCTGCAGCTTTTGAACAGCTTGAATTTGCCAACAGAAAAGCCCCATTAGCATCAAGGCCATCGCTGTCCAGGAAATGTACACAGAGCTTTTCATGACACCAAACCTCCTACGATGGAAAAAGGTCTGCCAATTTTAATTGCGGGGTGCCTGCGTTCTCCGCGTCAAGTTCTGTAGAAACAACCGACTCTGGCAAAGCCAGTCTTGGCTCTGCAAAGGGAATATTTGTATAGGGCGAAATATCCGGATTTAGATAATCCAGTTTCACCCGGTGCACGCGCCCGCTACTTTTAATGTAAATAACTCCATGGCCGACCTGGAGACTGCGGAATTCATTGGGATGGACAATAAATTCCTCGACCTCTCTTGAGGAGGCGCCACCTGACTTTTGTCTCATCAATAGGTTTCGCTCCGTTTGATAAGTGTATTTGACAGTCGATTGGGTCCCAATCATCTTACAGTATGTCTCAATGGTTTGCGGATCATCAATGTGCAGAATGATTTTGCAGTTGGTGTTTTCGAAGATTTGTTTGGCAAAGTTATCGCTGATACTCTGCAGATCACCCAAACTCTGGTGCAAAATCGTAATGGCCACACCGGCGGACCTGGCCTTGTTTAACAGCTCAGTAAAATTGATCCCGGCAAACGAGGCAAATTCATCGATATAAACCGGAAAGAAATGCCTTTTGTCGGCAATGGTCGTGGTCTGGATGTGCGCGCAAACAGTTTTGAGGTCGTGAATAACCATTCGGCCAATTCTTTTGGCTGATTCTTCCAAGCCCAAAACCGGCAGATGAAAATAAATAATCTGATTTTTCTGATACGCCTCTAGCAGGTCAATGCCAGCTCCCGGCTCAACTTCAAAGAGTTTGCCAAAATCAGAGGAGCTAATGAGCGAAATATCAGAGGCTAAGCCGCCATAGTTTTTGACATCAGCCTTAAAGCGTTCCTGGTATCTTTTAAACTTCTGCTCCACCTCTGCGCTGGTAAATTTCTTACCCTGGCAAAAATCGTAATCGGGATCTTCCAAAATCCGTTCCAGCTTTTTAAAAGAAGCCGTGACCTTGAGATCGGCAAAGGCGTTAAGCAGGGTCAAAATGACTTCTTCACCTTTTTTCTTATAAAACTCCTCTGACCAAATCTGTGACCCAATTAGGCGATCTTTAATTTCGGTGGGCGTCCCGCGGATCAAGGGATTCCAGCGCTGAGAGATTCGCTTGATCACCGGAGAAAAAACATGAAAATCCTTTTCCCGGCCATATTTTTTAACCAACGCCAGCAGCTGAAAATAGGATTCCAAATCGCCTTTGCCATCCACAAAAACCATGCCGTGGCCGTTACGCAGATCGTAGTCAATTCGTGACAACAAAACCGAGGCCGTTTTGCCAAAACCGGTCGCCCCGACAACTTGCGTGTGCATTCCCATTTCCTGCTTGCTGATATAGACAGGGGCCCGGGTCTGTTTATCAAAACCAAAAAAGGCGCCTTTTTGGGAATGCCGGCATTCCTCAAATAAGCCGGGCTTAAACTGCTCCTGGCGCTGGAATCTTTTCCGTCCGGGGGCTTCCTGCTTGGAGAGCTGTCTGATCTTGGGAATAATAACCCAGGCCACGATAGGGCTGCAGAGGACTGTCAATTTGAGATAGCCTTCCAACACAGGAAGCAGCTTTTGGGGAATGGCAGAAAAAAGAGGGGATTCCCAAAGCACAGCGAAGCTGCTGGCAGCCAGAATATTGTGCAGCCAAGTGCTTAGAAAATGGCCGCTGATTTCCAAAAGTAGGGCCAGTACAATAAAGCCCAAAACCAATATCCAAAAATAGCCCGCCTGGTAAATAAGCCTCAGCCATTTTTTGAGTGGTGCGCTCAGCCAATACAGCAAAATGCCCAGCAAAAAGGGGCCAATAAAAAACACGCCGAACAGCACCACCAACTCCTGGCTATTCTCTTTGCGCATGCTTCGCCTCCTGCAAAAACCGCGAGCCAATAACCATTTGCTCGGCATTGGAAACTAGCACGGCTTCAGATTTCTTCTGCAGGAAGTCCTTGATCGTACAGACGAAGACTTTGTTGGTAACCCCTTTGCTGTATTCCAAAAGCTTGCCTTGAAGTTTCGAGCACAAGGCAAAGTAAAAGACCCAGGAGAAAGAACTGGCCTGATAGCTTTCAAATTTTCGTCTGTAGCGCTCTTGGCTTTTCTGTGAAAGTTCCACTTCTATGGCGAAGGTGTAACTCTGATTTTTCTTAGCCGAATAATAGACCATTTCCGCATCTGGGATATGGTCGTTGTCATCTGTCCTCAAAAGGCGATCAGAGGTCCAGCTTTCAATTTTAGCAATTTCTTCCCAGACCAAACGGATATCTGTCGTTGCAGAATCATGATTAATTTTTTCCTTATCTATAATGACATAACTGGCAAAATCGGGAAGCAGGCCACAATCCATGAGCAACAAAAAGCCATCCTTTGTGACGCAATAGACCTCCTGACATTTCAAAACGGACGCTTTTTGGGCGGCAAGAAAATGGCTCTTCAAAAGAAAATTCATGACCCTTTTGGTAATGATCGCCAAGGCCTTTTCACTGCTAATATTTGATTTAAGTTTCAGCCATTGGCCAATCTGTTTCCGGCTCAAAAAGTATTGATCAAAACAAAACTTCAAAAGCTCATAATCCCGCTGACTCACATACTTCTTCCGATCCTTATCCGACACCACACCCTTACTCACCCCGCCGCCACTATCCCCACTATCCCGCTCCAACTTAAGCTTCTTTTTCTTCTCTTCCCCCTCCTCCTCTCTCTCTTCTCTTTCTTCTCTTTCCATTGATACTTTCCCTTCACTGTTATTTTTTAAAACTTTTTCCATACCCAATCCTCTTCTTATTTTTTCCTGCCTCCACCCCGTAATCCTGACCACCACCACTCATTCGTAGAGGGGGGGTGGTCAGGATTTTTTCTTCCAAGAAAAAGGGGTGGAGGCAGGAAAAACAATCAGTTACAAGAGTGAAAGGTTAGGTTTCAGGTTGCCAAAACCAACCCAATACCAAACCTGAAACCTAACCCGAAACCAAACCTTTTAAGCTCAATGCTGAGTCGTCTTGGAATTGGAAAAAAAGACACCGGCCTCAGTAAAACGACAGCTCGCCGCACAGAACCAGCACTCAGGCTGCTGCGGATTGATCAAAGTGATTTCAACTTGCCGACCACATTTTGGGTTAGGGCATTTGATTATTGAAGGGCCAGAACCTTCATCCTTTAGCACCCCAAACAAGGTCTTGTTTCTAAAATAACGCAGGATTTTTTTCATAATAGGCTCCTTAAAAAACTGTCAGATAAACTTGTCATAAGAGCCGAACCCCGTGATGGTAATCATAGGTCTTGCCCTGATCAGCTGAGTAAAAGATGACCACCTTAAGATCGGAAGGGACCAGCTGATTTAAAAAATATCCTTCCAAATTTCCCACAGACTCAAAAACCTCATCAAGCTGCAAAGCCCGGCTGGTCACGCGGATCTCATAATCCTTGTGGCCAAGGATGTAGTCATATTGAAGGGCTGGTATCAAAACGTCTCCCAACTTAGAAATCTGCATCCAGACCTTCCTTGCGCACGGTTTTTTTACGCTTTGGAAAAATCGTCATAAATTTGCCTCTTTTAAGTTTGTTCCATTTCAAGCATTGCCAACACCGACTGAACAGTTTCGACACCAGCTGAGGCAAAGTGGATTTGAAGGTAATAATAGTGCGCTGCGGAAAGCAGACTTCTTCATAAGGATGCTGCTTCAAGAATAACGTCAGGCACTGCAGGCAAGCCACGGTCCGGCTCTGCTGCTCTTGCACTTCGACCAAGTACGACTCGTCTGCCAGATACAGGGTCTTCTCGTAAAAGTGGCTCTTGGAAATCCACTGCTGGCACTTAGGGCAACGTTCGATTTTTTGGAAAAATGAGATCATAAATTAAAACGTGTATTTGATGCCAATGGGTAACTCAAAAAACGAATTCCCCAGACCGGCCGGAATGAGCACGTGAAACCGGGCCACTATATCCACCAAAAGTTTAGGAGAAAGCTCATAGGCAAGACCAACGCCTGGCTGGACATCTAAATTGATCGAGCTTTTGGAGAGGTTAAGTTCCTGCTGAATCCCGAACGTGTTGGTGAAAGACACGTCCAGTAATTTGATATAACTGACGCCCAAACCCAGGCTCACCAAGGGTTGGAATTTCTTGTCCCCACCAAAATGCTTTCTCATGGTGAAGGCGCCGCTGTAGTATTTGAGCTTCTCAGAAAAATTACCGGTATTGCCATTGCTGGAAACTTGCGTCGCGCCAAAGTTATAATTTTTGGCAAAGACCATATCGAAGTTCGTTTCCAGAAACAGCGCCTTACAGAACCCGCCCCCAGCACAATCCAAACGGTAAAGCGCATCGAAACCTAAATCCAGATGCAGGCCGGTTTTGGTATGCTCATTGTTAAAATCCGAATCGAACCCAAAGACCGGTCCGACTGAGACACCGACAGCGAAATCTCCCGCTTGCACAGACCCCATCGAAAAGAAAAAAGCTGAGAAAAAGATCAGCAAAAAAGTAAGGCGATGATTAGTAAGCATAAGTTTCAAATCCAAAAATAAGGTTATTGCTGGCACGAATGGCGCTCACCAGATCGGCAAGGTCATTTGTGCCCACCAGATCAGCAAACTGCGCGTCATCTTCTAAGTCGGCAAAGGCTTCCAGATAATCTCTACGGAACGACTCTGCACTGAAAGTATAAGACTTGCTGACCGGTTGATCGGTCATGAGCAATGAGCAGGCATCGGTTATGTGCTCAGAAAATACCTGTGTGAGATCTATCCCTGAACGGGCATTGAAACGAGACGACATTTTGGAGAATGCCAGATTGTAAAGAGTGTAAAGACTGTCATTATCACTGAAGTCTCCGCTGGGATTGAGCATGAGATCGTGAGCTGTAGAAAGATACACATCGAAGACATCATTAAAAATAGAAGCTGTGTAGAAATAGGGATCTGCGTGCAACGAGCCTAAGCCGCTGAGACAATCATACAGGGAAACAAAGAGCGTTGAAAAAGGTGTGAGATAAACTTGAGGCTGATTGCGCAGCGAACTGCTTTGATAGATGGCTTTCAATTCATAATTATTTCCAGAAACGGTTTGATAGGTGAACGGATCAATATAGCTGCCACCGCCAGCGACAAGTTCAATCAGACTGATATCAGAAAAACTTTCCGAGAATTGAAAGTGCCCTGCAGCATCAGCAGTGGCAGAGGCCAATATTGCAGGATTTGTGGGATCAGAAATATCAATGAGATTGACAGTGCCAGAAGACAAAGCCCCCAGCCCAACATAACCATCGATGGTGATGACACCGGAAGACTGCGTAGAAGTATTGGAGTTTGCAGACTCCTCTTGAATGGTCCCTGCTTGCGTACACGAAAATAAAAACAGGAAAATTAGTGAGCAATGCGGCTTCATATCTCTCACCAAAGCATTCTTCATGCCAGACTGGTGAGTTTGGCTAAATGCTGGAAAACAGCACCCGATTCCAACAAGCCGTGCAAAAACGTCAATTGACAAGTTGACAGATCAATCCCGACAAAGCTGGTTAAGCCTGCATAATAGCTAAACAAGCAGTGTGCGATTCGCCTGGTTTACAATTGGAATGGTGCATCAAGTTTTTTCAAACTTTTTCAAACTCTTTCATGTAACCGTTGTGCTTTTAAAGATTGTCATTTTATTAAGTTCCTCATGAGAAAATCAAAATCACAAAACAAGAGGCTGACGGTCACGCTGAAATTATCAGACGACCACAAGGAATTGCTGCAGTCGATCAGTGAACGGGAAAGCCGCTCTCTCACTCAGCAAATCGAACACTTCATCAAAAAGCAATTAGCGACATGGGACACTCAGGAAGGTGTTGCGAAAACTTCAGAAGCACGATCAGGCAAATAAAAATCTCTATGTTCTTCAAGAAAAGATCATATTTTTCCCCTAAAGAAGTTGATGTCTTTCAGCGCCGGAGCATCACGGACCAAATTTATAAATTGCATAAGATTGAATTCGTGCACGAGATCAGCCGTAATCAGGCAACCTATATTTACCAAGGCGTCATCAGATCCACCGAGAACGATCACAGTGATAAATATGTCATTGTGAAGCTGCTCATCACTAATAATAAAATCATCCAGGAAAAGTTTGAAACCGAAGCGGCCCTCTACACCCGCTTTCACCATGAAAATCTCATCCGTATTGAATTTACCAAACGAGTCGACTTTGGCAGGCCGCTAGGCATGCGCAGATATATCGTGATGGAGTACATTGACGGCGTGACCTGCAAAGATCTCATCACTTATCTGGCTGTGAGTGGAACCAGGCTGCCGGTTCGCATTGCCAATGAAATCATCATCAAAGTCTTGAAGGCGCTGGACTCAGTTTTCCATCTCAAAAACGACCAGAAAGAATTCCTGAAAATCATCCACGCGGATATCAGCCCCAATAACATTCTCATCTCCAAGCAAGGCCAGGTGAAGCTCATTGATTTTGGCATCGCTGTTACCAGTAGCGAGAAAAAGAAAGATGGCAATGACATCATCGCCGGTAAATTTGCTTACATGTCACCTGAACAAGCCTTGGGGCAGCCTTTAGATCAACGGTCTGATCTTTTTTCTCTGAGCCTGGTCTTTGCAGAATTGCTACTGGCCATTCGCTTAAATCCGCACACAGATTTTAAAGCCGCCTTGGATTGTACCATCAATGCGCGTTACCCCTTTTTGGATAAAGCCGACGTTGATTCAGATTTTTTGCGTGTCATTAAAAAAAATCTCTCCCAAGACAAACATGACAGGCTCACTTCTGCGGCTGAGATGATTGATATTCTTGAGGACTTAAGTGCCAAAAAGAAAACCTATGTAAAAACTCGGGAGCTGACTGATCTGATCAGCACTGTGGTGAGTTTTCACAATCAACAGACACAGATTCAGGAAAAAAATGAGCTGCAAACTGCGATTGAGCTCCCTGTTTCGGAATTACCGACTGCTCAAAACTACAAAATCAAAGCAGCAGAATTCTGGTCAAAGCTTGCGCGCTCAAAAGAAAGCATAAAATTCTCTCTATCTGCAGGCTTAGGAATATTAATGGCCGTTGGCGTTGGTTATTTTTTACTCGGTCAATCCCGCCCGCTCAGAGCAGCTATTGATGAAAACCCACAACCTAAAATTATTTCTCACGCACTTGTCAGCGCGGAGGTGCCACCTGTTTCAGAGCCCAAAGAGACTATTCAAAAAACTGAGGTCAGTCAGGTTCCTTTGGCAACTCCCTGGCAAGTGCAAATTAACCTTGTCTCTGACAAGGCCCAGCTGACTCTGAGCAGCGGCAAACAGAAATGGACAGGCAGCGGTAATTTGAAATTGTATAACCTGGATATGCCAGCCGCTACCAAGTCCAAAAGCTTCCTATTGAAAGTATCGAGAAGTGGTTTCAAGTCACAAGAATATCGTTTCACCTTAACGCCTGCTGACAGCAATTATCGCAAAACCATAAACCTGGAAAAAGCAGAATTTGGGAATCTTTATGTAGGCGCAACACCCTGGGCACAAGTCAGCATTCCAGGCTATGCCTCCAACAAAGAAATCCCCTTTGATCTTAAATTGCCAGAAGGCAACCACACCCTGATTGCCAAGTATCAAGACGATGAGGACAAGTGGCACAAACTGACCAAACAGATAACGATCAAAGCGAATGCCGGATTAAAGTGTCTGGTCTTTTTCAGCGGCAACGACAGAGTGGAATGTAATTAGAATCCCTCCCTGAATTTGTAAATCTGTCAGTTTACAAAAATTCTCTCCAGCTTCTAAGCACTGATCTTTCTTCATTAATTAGACTGACTCCACTGGCATGCGCCTTGCTCTATTAAAAGGACGAGGAAAGGCTTGCAATATGAAACAGCTCAGGAATACTCAGAATGCATCTTCGATCTTTGACAATCCGCTTTGGACTGTAAAACAAGCTGCCGTCAAACTTTCTGTCTCAGAAGCAACGCTTCGAGATTGGATTTACAAACGGCAGATCCCTTTTAAAAGGGTAGGAAATCTCATTCGTTTTGACCCGTTCGAAATCCATTGCTGGGTTCAAGAAAGGACCCAACATGGCTATTGAAAGGATTAAACAAAAAGACGGCATTGTTTACCGAGCCGTTTTTTACAAGCATCAAAGGAGAATGAGAAAATTCTTCAAAAGAAAACTTGATGCTCAAGAATGGCTGAACAAACAAGAATCCCATCATAAGTTTGGCTTCCAAGCCAAACTTTTTTTCAAAGACGCAGCGGAACTATGGCTGCAAAACCATTCCCTGGTTCGCAAGTCTCCCGGTTGTCATCAATTGGATAAAAGGGTCGTCGAAAAATCTCTGATTCCATTTTTTGGATCAGCAGATTTGGAGTCGATTACGTCCTGTTCGATTGAGTCCTATATTTCGTCTCTGAAATCCAAGGAAATTAACAAGGATTCAGCTTCGGAATCCAGGAGGATCAAGAATGCAACGGTCAATCGCTATTTGGCCATACTCAGTTCAATTCTGAACTCGTATGTCAAAAAACGATATTTATCGTTCAATCCCGTCTCGGTCATTGGACTGCTTCCCGAAGATGAGGTCGGTTTTGATTACCTCAGTTTTGAAGAAGCGGATCGCTTCTTGACCTACGCTCAAAAGAAGTATCAGGACAAAAAACAGTGGGTCTACCGGTTTTATCTGCTCGCCATAAACTCTGGTTTACGGTGGGGAGAAATCGCCGCCCTGAAATGGGACAAAATCAGCCTGGCTCAAAAGCAACTGATTGTGGCCAGAACCTACTGCAAACATACCCTGCAAATCCGTGAAACAACCAAAGGACGCAAAATCCGATACGTGGGCATCAATTCCAGCTTACTGCCGGAACTTGAGAAACAGTATCAGGACTCCAATACAGCCCCTTCAGGCTTGGTATTCCCTGGAACCAATGGCAAGGCACTCGATCTGAAAAACTTCAAGAGAGACTGCTTTGACAAGGATTTGAGGGATGCTGAGATAAGGGAGATTCGATTCCACGATCTGCGACACACATTCGCCAGCCATTTTATGATGAGAGGTGGTAATCTCTATGACCTACAAAAGCTGTTGGGGCATAGCAACATTACCACAACCGAAAGGTACGCTCATCTCTCGCCTGAGTCTCTGGTCTTAAAGACAGAACTCGTGGCGATCAACGGCGGCAATAACGTCGTGAGTCTGGAAGCAAGACGCAAACAAGCGTCGTAGTCTGCACCCCCATTCACCCCTAATTCACCCCTAAAAGTGCCAAAAAAAGAAAAAAGCACTTAAACTTGCGTCTAAGTGCTTGATTTTTCTGTAGGCACGACTGGATTTGAACCAGCGACCCCCACAATGTCAATGTGGTGCTCTAACCAGCTGAGCTACGCGCCTATGAACCTAACTTAGCATCCGGCATCTTTTTTAGGTCTAGCGCTTTTAGACGAGAATTTCCTCGCAAGTCAATGGATTCCATCAAAACCGACCCGTTAACCAATCATCGGTGCTGCTGTCCGTTAAAATCGACTCCCAATTTGTCAGCAGACTATCGCCAAAAAGTTGCGTGGCAAAGCCGCCGTCACTGTCATCGTTTAAGCGATTGGGGAAATCATCTGGGGAATAAATTTGGTCTGACCAATAAGACGTCGGAATCTCACACTCACCACTTGTGACATCACTGTCACCAGGCTCATTTGGCCCTGTAAAACTTTGCGTTTCACCCAACTGAGCGGCCGTGTCGTAGCCAATTGTGGCAAGGCAAACTTGATGATCGGCTTCACTCCAAGACAGGCGCACCGAGCGCGCACTGAATTCTCGAAGCGGCTGAGCTGAAGTGATCTTGAGCAATTCAGCAACACAATTTCCCTCTGTCGAATCACACTGATAAAAACTTTGCTGAAAAATTGTGCGCGAAAAATCGGCATCATAGCGCTCCGAGGTTAAGCTCAAGCGGGAATCGCTCGCCTCGGTTACATCATAAGATAAAGTAAAGAAGCGTAAGGTTGCCGTGGAATCACCATCGACAATGGCATCAACATTAGCAAAAGCAAACGAGCCGCGAATGGGATTGCCATCGGTATCAGTCTCAAAAAGATAGTAGCCCCAGATACGATCCTCTGAATCACGAATGACGACACGCACATGGTCCTCGTCTCGCGTGCCCACATAAAGACTCCAATCACCCGTCACACTAAACAAAGTTTGATTACGAATTGTGATGACGCGCAAATCCTCACTGAGCTCAAAGCCAGCCTCGGCATTCACGGCTTCACCAATAGCCAAAGCATACCGCTCAAACGCTCGTCGCATCGCACGATTAAACGCAAAAGAACCTTCCAGAACAGTTGAACTCCAAAAAGAGGCCGGGCCACTCAACTCAGCAGAGACACTGGGCCCAGAGAGAAAAGCAGAGACATCGCCACTCGCATCGGACTCCACACTCGTCTCAGGCACAGCCGAATCAAAGTCTGGACTGAAACTACTTTCTGGCAATGAAGGCGGATTGGCGACAGTCGTGCCACCGCCATCTGTGGCTGAACTGCACGCCACAAACACAGCCATGAGCAAACACAGGAAGTAGCGTAATAAAAACTTCATTTTGCCCCCTTCCCGGTTTTGCGCGTCACAGGAAACATCTGGAAGCTGACTTGATAGACTTCATCGCTGGTGCCAACTTCATCGGCTCTGGCCATGACCCAATCCCGAAACTTGAGATATTGATCGACAATTTCCCCTGTTAAACTCTTGGGCAAACTCAACGTGAGGGATTGATAATTACGCTCGGCTTGTGGCAACGCACCCAAAGCTTGCCGCGCTTTATTCAAAACCCCTTCATGATAATGATAAGCTTCAGCCGCCTGCGTGTCCCTATCGCCCGTCCGTAAAATCCCTTGCACTTGCGCTAAATGCCCCTCGCCGTTCCGCTCCAGCATGCCCAATTCCAGTAACGTCTCGATCGCTTCTCTGGCCTGCGCAGGTGATATTTGGGGAAAACAGCGACTGGCAATCCAATCAGCATCCTCGCAAAAATCGGGCAAGAGCACCATTTCACGAATCGTCACGTAATAATCACGCGTGAGGTAACGCAAATGCCGTTTCCCCAGATTAAATTTTTCTGAACGAGGCCGCACGTCATTGAGCTCATCAAAAATGAGGCGCTTCTGATCAGCATCGGTCGTTTGATTATAACGGACCAACAAGTGAAAATAATCTTTTTCCTTGCCGACTAACTCAAAAGCCACGCAAAAACCTTCTGCAACATCTGGCGTCAACCGGCGATCACCATCGATTATCATTTTTAGGAGCCCCGGCGATTTCAAGCCCGCTTTGGCCGCAAAAGTCCGTACCGTAAATTCTTCGCGCTTGGCTTTGAACTCAGACGCCAGATCCCGCAAAAACCGGCGAAAATCTAGATAGTCGAACACGGACAGGCGAATTTTGGTTGGATCAGGGCGTCTCACAATTACCTTCATGTTAACAAAAATTTAATAAAAAAATAACTAACTTTTAAAATAAGTTGGTTATTTTTATTGCGCGCTGTTGTATCT
>Ga0105164_10001016_pt1 | contig 18276 bp, 18 predicted proteins | sample VDWuncwatermetaG_FD_89674 | JGI IMG/M metagenome (GOLD analysis project Ga0105164, IMG submission 89674) | Wastewater microbial communities from Netherlands to study Microbial Dark Matter (Phase II) - VDW unchlorinated drinking water | ecosystem: Environmental > Aquatic > Freshwater > Drinking...
CATCCTGGGCCACAGCGGCTTCATCGGCTCGAGCCTCGAGCGACGTCTACGGCGCGAGAAGGACCTGGAGGTCGTCGGCCTGTCCCCCGCCGCCTTCGACCTGACCCGGCGCGAGGACGCGGCGCGCCTCGCCGAGCACTTCACGCCCGAGACGGCCGTCGTCATGTGCTCGGCCATCAAGCGCCAGAACGGCGACACCCTCGAGAATTACGAGAAGAACACGGCGATGGCGGCGAACCTCGTCCCGCTCCTCCGGGACCTCCCCGTCGGACGCTTCATGTACTTCAGCTCGACGGCCGTGTACGGCGAGGACGTCCACGACACGGCGATCGCGGAGAAGACCGCCGCGCAGCCCACCTCCTACTACGGCATGGCCAAGCACGCCTCCGAGCGACTGCTGCTCAAGGCCGTCGAGAAAAAGGAAATCTCCCCGCTGCTGATCCTGCGCCCCGCGACGATCTACGGTGCCGGGGAGCCGGGCCGCCCTTACGGGCCGATGGGCTTCCTTCGCGCCGCGCGCGCCGGAGAGACCGTGACGCTGTGGGGCGACGGCTCGGAGCTGCGTGAGTTCCTGTTCATCGACGACGTCTGCGAGGCGGTCGCGCGGCTGCTGCCCGCCTCGTTCTCCGGGATCTTGAACCTCGTCAGCGGCCGCAGCGTCAGCTTTCAGGACGTGCTGGCCGCCATCGGCCGCGCCGGCATTCCGGTCAAGACCGAGAGCCGTCCGCGCTCGAAGGCGAAGGCCGACCACGCCTTCGACCCGTCTTTGCTGCGCGCCGCGCTTCCCGGCTTCCAATTCACAACCCTCGACGAGGGACTCAAGAGAGCTTCCGATGCCCAACTGCCGAGCCTGCGCAGCTGAGGCCGCCGTCCTGCTGGACTTCGGCGCCCAGCCGATCTGCAACCGCTTTCTCGCGCGCGCCGAGGAGACGGAGTACTCCCATCCCGTCGTCCTCGGGCAGTGCGGCGCCTGCGGCCTCGTGCAGCTGACGAGCATGCCGCCGGCTTCGGAACTGCGCCCGCGCCAGGACTGGATCACTTACAACGAGCCGGAGCCGCACCTCGACCGGCTCGCCGACGTCCTGGCCGCCCTCCCCGGCGTCGGGCCCGCGACCGTCGCCTGCGGCGTCAGCTTCAAGGACGACAGCACCTTGCGGCGCCTCGCCGAGCGCGGAATCACCCGCTCGTGGCGCCTCGAGCCTTCCGAGCTCGGCTCGACGGCCGCCGGCGTGGGCGTCGAGACCGTGCAGGACCTGCTGACGCCCGAGCGCGCCGCCGCCGTCGCGGCCGCGCGCGGCGCGGCCGACCTCATCGTCGTGCGCCACATCCTGGAGCACGCCTTCGACCTCCCCCGCTTCTTCGCCGCGCTGCGCGCGCTGGCCAAGCCCGGCGCCTACTTCGTCTTCGAGGCGCCCGACTGCCACGGCGCGATGCGAGACCTTGACTACAGCACGGTCTGGGAGGAGCACGCGGCCTACTTCACCGAGGCCACCTACCTGTCCACCTTGCGCCGCGCCGGATTCGAGACGGTCCACTTCGAGAACGTCCCTTACGCGCTCGAGAACTCGCTGGTCGTCGTCGTGCGCGCGGGCGCGCCTCAGCGCCCCGAGCTCGACCTGCCCGCCGAGCTCGCGCTCGGCCGGAGCTTTGCCGCGGGCCTGCGGCGCCAGGCGGAGCGCCTGCGCGCCTTCCTCGACGCGCAGCCCGGCGGCGTGGCGCTCTTCGGCGCCGGACACCTCGCGTGCGCCTTCGTCAACCTGCTCGAGCTCAAGGACAAGATCCGCTTCGTCGCCGACGACCATCCGAAGAAGAAAGGCCTCTTCATGCCGGGCTCGCGCCTTCCGATCCGCGGCTCCCAGGCGCTCGTCGAAGACGGCGTCAAGCTCTGCCTACTCAGCCTGCACCCCGACAGCGAGGACAAGGTGATCGCCAACAACAAAGCTTTCGTCGACGGCGGAGGAACCTTCCGCTCCATCTTCCCCGCCAGCCGCAGGGCGCTCGCGCTATGAAGACCCTCACGGTCGTCGCGCCGGTCTACAACGAGGAGGAGGTCATCGCGGGCTTCCACCGAGAGCTCGGCGCGGTCCTCGACGGGCTCAAGGCGCGCTACGAGTCGAAGATCCTGTTCGTGGTCGACCGCAGTTCCGACGGCACGCTCGACATCCTGCGCGGCGTCGCCGCGCGCGACCCGCGCGTGCAGATCCTGGCCCTGTCCTCGCGCTTCGGACACCAGAACTCCCTGCTCGCGGGCCTCGATCACTGCCGCTCCGACGCGCTCGTCATGATGGACAGCGACCTGCAGCATCCGCCGTCGCTGATCCCCCGGCTGCTCGAGGAGTTCGAGAAGGGCTTCGACGTCGTGCGCACGCACCGCCAGGACCCGCCGGACACCGGCCTATTCAAGAGCGTGAGCTCGCGCCTGTTCTACCGCGTCATCAACGCGCTGTCCGACGTGCCGATCCAGGAGAGCGCCGCGGACTTCCGCCTGCTCTCGCGGCGCGTCGTGACGGTCTTCCAGACGAAGGTGCGCGAGCGCAACCTCTTCCTGCGCGGCCTGACCGGTTGGGTCGGCTTCAAATCCATCGGCGTGCCGTTCACGACGGGCGCGCGCGCCGGAGGCCGCAGCAAATACTCCCTGGCCCGGCTCGTCGCGTTCGGCGCCGAGGGCATCGTCGCCTTCAGCAAGAAGCCGCTCCAGGCGGCGATCTACGTCGGCTTCCTGTTCGCGGCGCTCGGCTTCGCGCTGGCGTTCCTGACCGTCGCGCAGTATTTCTATTACGGCTCGCTACCGGCCGGCTGGGCGACCCTGGCGATCCTGATCCCGACCTTCTCGGGCATCCAGCTGATCTTCCTCGGCGTCATCGGCGAGTACGTCGGCGCGATCTTCGACGAGGTCAAGGGACGCCCGCATTACATCGTCGAGGAAGCGGTCAACGTGGAGGAGATCAGATGAAGACGGTCGACAAGAAGCTCGCCGAGCTCGACGCCCTCCCGTACGACGTGATCGTGCGCCGCGCGGACGGGCGCTACCACCTCGTCATCGCCGAGCTCCCGCTCGTCGCCGACGGCGCTACCCTCGCGGCCGCCCACGACGAGCTTCTCCGGCGGAAGACCGCACTCCTGCGCGGCCTGCTCGAGGCCGGCGCCGAGGACTCCATCGAGCTTCCCCGTGCGACGCATCCCGCGCGCCCGCTCGCGCTGTTCGCCGCGAAGGCCGCGATCGTCTGCGCCTTCGTCGCGCTCGCGGCCGCGTTCACCGCGAAGACCGTCATCCGCGAGGCGGGCGGCCTGTCGGTCTCCCGGCTGGTCAAGCGCAACGCCTCGATGCTCGCCTCAGAGGCCGAGCGATTCTCCTCCGCTCCGCCCGAGGTCAAGGCCGAGCGCCTCAAGAGGGTCCGCGCCGTCGCCGACGAGCTTCGCCCCTACGCCGACGAAGTCCGCCGCGCGTGGGAGCCGAAGGGCGCGAAGCGATGACGACCGCGGCGAGCCCGGCCTGCATCGTCTGCGGCGGCGCCGAGAGCGCCGGCCTCTACGAGGGCCTGCTCCAGTGCGCCGCCTGCGGCTACGTGTTCGCCGACGTGCGCCTGTCCGACGCCGAGTTCCACGACCTCTACAAGAAGGGCTACTTCTTCGGCGAGGAGTACCAGGACTACCTCAAGGACAAGGAGACGCTGCAGAAGAACTTCCGCCTGCGCCTCGACGAGCTGGCCCCGTTCCTCGATCCGGCGCGGCACAAGCGCCTCTTCGAGATCGGCTGCGCCTACGGCTTCTTCCTCGACGCCGCGCGGCCGCGCTTCGAGCGCGTCAGCGGCATGGACGTGGCCGAGGACGGCGTCGCGCACGCGCGCTCGCTCGGCCTCGACGCGGCGTCCGGCGACTTCCTGACGCGCGACTTCGGCTCGGAGAAGTTCGACGTCGTGACGATGTGGGACACGATCGAGCACCTCAAGTCCCCGCACCTGTTCCTCGAGAAGGCCGCGGGCCTACTGTTGAAGGGCGGCCTCGTCGCAATCACGACCGGCGACATCGAGAGCCTCAACGCGCGCGTGCAGAAGGACAAGTGGCGCCTGATCCATCCGCCCACGCACGCCCACTACTTCTCGACGCGCACGCTGTCGAAGCTGCTCGACCGCCTTGGCTTCGAGGTCGTCAGCGCCGGCCACTGCGGCTTCTACCGGAGCGTCGACAACGCGGCCTACAACATCTTTACCCTGCGCCAGAAGCGGCCCTGGATCTACGACCTGATCGCGAAGAGCGGCCTGGGCCGTCTGGACTTCTACCTGAACCTCTACGACATCATGTATGTCATCGCTCGAAAAAAATAGGTCCGCGATCCTCGCCGTCCTGTGCGCGGCCCTCCTGGCCGCCTCGGCCGCGGCCGGGCTCCGCGCGCGGATGCACGAGACGCTGCCGGAGGCCGTCGGCCGGCACACGCTGTCGATGGCCGTGGCCGTCTCGAGCCTGAGCCACGGCCTCGGAGGCTACCTCGCCCACGTCTCCGTCATCCGCGTCTTCGACCGCGTCTCGGCGGACCGATCGATGATGACCGACCCGGCCAAGCTCAACGCCGTCATCGCCGAGGCGTCCTCCCTCCCCAATCCCGGAGCCCTGGGCGTCTATCCGCTCGTGCGCGAGGACAAGGGTCTCGTCGTCTACTATAAGCTGGCCTTCGCCGCCTTCGGAACACGGATTCAGAGCGTCTTCTGGCTCTACTTCGCGCTGCTCGGCGGCTCGGCGCTCTGCTGGGGCCTGACTTTCGGCCGACGCCCCGAACTGATGGCGCTACTAGCCTTCTTCCTCTGCGCGCACCTGGCCGTCACGCTCGCGGCGCCCGCCGTGGGGCTCGAGCTAGCCGCCGTGCACAACCCGCGCTTCCTGCCCGTGCTGGGCGCGCTACCCGCCCTCCACCTGGCTCTCCTCATCCTCGGCTCGCGCCGGCGCGATCCCTCCGTCGTCGCGGCCGCGGCGTTCCAGGTCGCGCTGCTCACGCTCGTGATCCACGCTCGCTCCGGCTCCGTGAGCCAACTCCTTTTCCTCGGAGCCCTCTTCGCCGGCGCCGCGGCGCTCCGCCTGCGGCGCGAGCCCGAACTCGGCGCGCAGGTGCTGGCGGCCGTGCGCCCCTGGCCGTTCGTGCTGGCCGGCGCCGGCGTGCTTGCGCTCAAGCTGCACATGGCCTGGTCGCTGTCGCCCGTTTATTCAGACGTCACAGCCAAGCACCTGTTCTGGCATCCGGTCTATCTCGGCTTGGCCGTCCTTCCCGAGGCCCAGGAGCGCTTCGGCTTTCGCTTCGGCGACGAGGCGGCCTTCGCGGCAGGCAAGCGTCTGGCTTTCGAACGGTTCGGCAAGGATTTCACTGCGGATTACGACTGGGACGTTTACGAGGCCGTCCTCAAGGATGAATATTTCCGCCTCGCATCGAGCGCCCCCTGGCTGGCGGTCAAGAACTATCTCTACAAGTTCCCGCTGTTCGCGCGCACGGTCTTCTCCGCGCCGTTCGGCGCGGGCGCGCGCCTCGCGTGGCTGCTTCCGCTGGCGCTCGCGCTGAGCTGGCTCGCCGGGCCGATGTTCGCGCGGCACTGGCCCGCGCTCGCCGGCCTCGCGGCCTTTTGCTGGCTCTTCTCGATGCTGCCGTCGCTGCTCGCCGTGCCGGACGCGTACCTGATCGCCGAGCCGGCGGCGCTGTTCCTCACCGCGCTGCTGACGCTCGCCGCCGGAGCGGCCACAAAGCTATGGGCATGATCAAGATTGCCGGGAAGGAAGTGGGCGACGGCGCAGCGCCCTTCATCGTCGCCGAGGTGGGCATCAACCACAACGGCGATCTCGACAAGGCGCTCGCGATGATCGCCGTGGCGAAGGCCGCGGGCTGCGACGCGATCAAATTCCAGACCTTCAAGGCCGCCGAGTTCTGCGGCGACCCGAAGCAGTTGTTCACCTACAAGTCCCAGGGGCGGGAGGTGACCGAGTCCATGCTCGCGATGTTCACGCGCTACGAGTTCCCGCCGGCGGCGTGGAAGGCGATCAAGGCGCGCTGCGACGAGACGGGCATCCTCTTCCTCTCCACCCCGCAGAACCGCTCCGACCTGGACCTGCTGCTCACCCTCGGGCTCGCGGCGGTCAAGATCGGCTCCGACGACTTCACGAACCTGCCGCTGATCGAGGACTACGCGAAGGAAGGCCTGCCTCTGATCCTCTCCTGCGGGATGGCCGAGCTCTCCGAGGTCAAGCGCGCCCTCGCCGCCGCCGGCCACCCGAAGCGCCCCGTCGCGCTGCTCGTCTGCACCTCGGAGTACCCGACGCCGCCCGAGAGCGCCAACCTGCGCCGCCTCGCCACCCTGCGCGTCGAGTTCCCCGGCCTCGTCCTCGGCTTCTCCGACCACACGCAGGGGGCCGCCGCCGCCGCGGCCGCCGTCGCCCTCGGCGCGAGCTTCTTCGAGAAGCACTTCACGCTCGACCGCGATCTGCCGGGCCCCGACCATTGGTTCTCGGAGAACCCGGAGACCTTCGCCGTCTGGACGGACTCCATCCGCCGCGCGCACGCGATGCTCGGCACCGGCCGCGTCGAGCCGACGCCCGCCGAGGCCAAGATGCGGGTCCTCGCGCGGCGCAGCCTCGTCGTCTTGAAGAACACGGCCGCCGGCGAGACGCTCACCGCCGCCAACCTGGGCGCGCGCCGCCCCGGCAACGGCCTGCCGCCCGAGCGCCTGGCGAAGATTCTCGGGCTCAAGGCCGCGCGGGCTCTGAAGGCCGGCGACCTGCTGAAGGAGGACGACTGGGCATGAACGACCTGAAGCGCTTCAAACGCCTGCTCTCGAAGTCAACGAACTTCGCCGAGAACCCGTACCATCCGCTCGTCTGGATCAACGGCAAGCCCAAGATCGGCAAGGGCGTCTCGATCGGCTTCTTCTCCGAGGTGAACGCGAAGGGCGCGAACCTGACCATCGGCGACGGCTGCGACATCGCCTCCTTCGTCGCCATCAACTGCGCCGACTCGCACAAGCGGTGCCTCGGCCTGTCGCCGGACATCGCGCGCCGCGACATCACGCTTGAAGAGCGCGTCTTCGTCGGCTCGCACTGCGTGATCAAGGGCGGCGCGCACATCGGCCACCACACCGTGATCGCCGCCGGCTGCGTCGTCGAGGCCGTGCGCATCCCGCCCTACTCGCTCGTGTCCGGGAATCCGATGACCGTGCGCAAGGGCTACTACCGCAAGCGGCTGGAGAAGCGCCGGTGAAAAGCGGAGCGGCCCTCGTCGTCGGCGGCGGCGTCGCGGGCCTGACGGCCGCGGCTCTGCTCAAGGGCCGCCACGCGCGCGTCGTCCTCGTCGAGCGAGAGGCCTCCTGCGGCGGACTGCTGCGCAGCTTCACGAACCCCGACGGCGTCTCCTTCGACTACGGGACGCACTACGTCGCCGAGACGGGCGTCCCCGAGCTCGACGCCGTGATCCTCTCCGGCGTCGACGACCGCTGGAACCTCTTCGAGTCCAACAAGGCGGGCGCGTACTACGGCGGCCGCCTCAACGCGGGCAGCCCCTTCATCGACGCGCGGCGCCTGCCGCCCGAGGTCTACCGCCGCGGCCTCGAGGAGCTATTGAGCGCGGCGCCGGCAAAGGACCCCGCGACGGCTGAGGCCGAGCTTCGCGGTCACTTCGGCGGCGCGTTCACGAGCGCGATCCTCGAGCCCGTGCTGCGCAAGCTGCTCGGCGCCGGCCCCGCGGACCTCGCCCCTGGCGCGCACAAGCTCTTCGCGCTCGGCCGGCTCGTCGTCGAGACGCCGGAGAAGACCCGGGAGCTCAAGAAGTCCCCCCTTCTCGACGCGCGCGTCGCCTTTCACTCGCGCGACGAGGCCCCGTCCGCGATCCGGAGCTGGTATCCCAAAGAGGGCGGCGTCGGCCTCTGGGCCGAGGCGATGACGCGGCGCCTGCGCGAGGCCGGCGTCGAGGTGCTGATGGGGGAATCGGTCGAGAGCCTGCGCCTCGAGGGCGGCGCCGTCCGCGGCGCGAGGCTCGGCCGGGCCGGCGAGCTCGAGCTCGACCGCCTGGTCTGGACCGCTCCGCTGTTCCAGTTCTTCAAAGCCGCAGGCCTGTCCTCGCCCGGCAAACCGCCCAAGCTGCGGACCTCGGTGCTCCACCACCTCGTCTACGACCGCCCCTTCGCGACGGACCTGAACTACGTCACTTGCTACGATCCCTCGATGAAGTCCTTCCGCGTCACGCTCTATCCCAACGTCCTCAAGCGCCCCGCCCGCGCACCATTCAACTGCACGGTCGAGAGCTTCGCCGGCTCCGCCGAGGAAGCCGAGGCCCTGCGCGACGCCGTGCCCGCTGAGTTGCCCGCGATGGGAATCGTGCCCGCCGGCGCGTCGCTCGTCTCCGCGCGAATGGACGTCGTGCGCGAGGGCTTCCCCGTCCGCACGCCCGAGTTCGCCGCCTCCGCGGCCGCCCAGGGCGCGGCCGCCCGCGCGGCGGCGTCGAACGCCGACTTCCTCGGCAAGGCCAGCGGCTCCGCCTTCTTCCAGGACGAGGTCCTGCGCGAGACCTGGCACGCCGTGTCGCCGCGGACGGAGGCGCGCCTGTGATCCTCGCCGCGCACCAGCCCGCGTATCTTCCCTGGCTTGGCTACCTCGACCGCATCGCGCGCAGCGACGCGTTCGTCTTCCTCGACACCGTGCAGTTCGAGAAGAACAGCTTCACTAACCGCAACCGCGTGAAGACCCCGCAGGGCCCGGCGTGGCTCACGATCCCGGTCAAGGTGAAGGGGCACACGCATTCGACGATGCAGGAGTTGCAGATCGACAACGCCCAGAACTGGAAGATCAAGCATCTCAAGACGCTCAAGATGAACTACAGCAAGGCCCCGATGTTCGCCGCGCGCTGGCCCAAGCTCGAGGAGCTCTACGCCCGCCCCTTCGACCTGCTGTCCGACCTCTGCTTCGACCACCTCGTCTTCTGGCTCGCGGAGCTCGGCGTGAAGCGGCGCCTCGTGCGCGCGCGCGACCTCAAGGCCCGCAGCCAGAAGTCCGAGCTGATCCTCGACCTGTGCTCCGAGCTCGGCGCGAACGAGTACCTCTCCGGCCCGTTCGGGAAGGATTATCTCGACGAGAAGGCCTTCGCGGCGTCCGGCGTCGCCGTGAGCTATCACGAGTTCAAGTCGCCCGAGTATCCGCAGCTTTACGGCCCGTTCGTCCCGAACCTCGGCGTCGTCGACCTCTGGATGAACGCCGCCGATCCGTCCTCGATCCTCGCGCGGAAGGTGTCATGAAGCAGCTGAAAGCCTGGGAAGCGCTGTACCGTCGCAATGAGCACTTGAGCGTCTGGCCCTGGTCCGACCTCGTGAGCCACGTCATGCACCACGCGCGCCCGAAGCCGAAGACGCGCGTCCTCGAGCTCGGCTGCGGCGCGGGCGCCAACATCCCCTTCTTCCTTCGGCTCGAGGCCGACTATCACGCGATCGAGGGCAGCCCCACGATGGCCAAGCGCCTTCACGCCCGCTTCCCCGAGCTCGAGAATAAAATCGTCTCCGGCGACTTCACGAAGGACCTCGCCTTCGACGGCCGCTTCGACCTGATCGTCGACCGCGCCTCGCTCACAAGCAACACGACCGCGGCCATCGAGCGCTGCCTCGCCTTGGTCCGCTCCAAGCTCAAGCCCGGCGGCGTCTTCATCGGCATCGACTGGTACTCCACGCTGTGCCCGGAGTTCGCCTCGGCCAAGGCATTGGACGCTAACACGCGCCAGGACTTCAAGACCGGCCCCTTCGCCGGCCTCGGCACGATGCACTTCTCCGACGAGGCGCACCTGCGCTCGCTCTTCCGCAAGTTCTCCCTGGTCGCCCTCGAGCACAAGACGCTCGACAAGGCTGTGCCGGCGGGGCCGCGGTTCGCCACCTGGAACCTCGTCGCGCGCCGGCCCAAATGATCGCGACGCCCGGAGCTGAGACGGCGAACCTCGTCCTGCGCCCGCTGCGGACCGCGGACGCGACGCAGGAATACGCCGACGGGCTCAACGACCCGGAGGTCAACCGCTTCCTCGAGGTGCGCCGCGCGCGCCAGACTCTCGACTCGGCGCGCGCCTTCGTCGCCGCGCACGAGAACGCCCCCGACGCCGTTCTGCTCGGCGCGTTCCTCAAGCCCGGCGGCCGCCTGATCGGCACGATCCGCCTGCACGAGATCAAGGACGGGAGCGCCTGGCTCGGCATCTGCCTGTTCGCCAAGGACTGCTGGGGCCGGGGCCTCGGCTCCGAAGCCCTCGGGGCCGCGTGCCGCCTGGCCTTCGACGCCGCGGGCGTCGAGCGCCTGCGCGCGGGCAGCTACGAGGCGAACGCCGCCTCGCTCGCCCTGTTTCAAAAGGCGGGCTTCAACATCACCGGGCGCGAGGAAGGCCGGCTCGAGCTCGACGGCGCGCCCGCGCCGACCGTCGTCATGGAACTCGCAAGGAGAGACCGATGAAAGACAGCGTCCTGGTCGTGGCCGCCCATCCCGACGACGAGGTGCTCGGCTGCGGCGCCACGATGGCCCGCCTCGCCGCCCAAGGCCGGTCCGTCAGCGTGCTGATCCTCGGCGCCGGCGTGGCCGCGCGCGGCGCGGGCTCCGCGTCCCAGGCCCGGAGCCGCGAGAAGCTGCTCGCAGAGAGCGAAAAGGCCAACAAGATCCTCGGCGTCCGCAAAGTCTACCGCGCCGACTTTCCGGACAACCGCTTCGACTCCGTCGCGCTCCTCGAGGTGGTGAAGGTGATCGAGGCCGTGAAGGCCAAGGCCAAGCCGTCCCTGGTCCTGACGCATCACGCCCACGACGTCAACGTGGACCATCAGGTCGCGTTCCGCGCGTGCCTCGCGGCGTTCCGCCCGCAGCCCGGCGAGGCCGCGCGCGAGCTGCGCTCCTTCTACGTGCTGTCGTCGACCGACTGGCAGGCGCCGTCGCCGGCCTTCGCCCCCAACCTTTTCGTCGATATTTCGTCGACGCTCGAGAAGAAAATCCGGGCGCTCGAGGCGTACAAGAGCGAGATCCGCGCTTATCCCCACCCGCGTTCCTCCAAGGGCCTGCGCATCGAGGCTCAGCGGACGGGCCTTCGCGTCGGACTCGCCGCCGCCGAAGCGTTCGAGGTCGTGCGCCGGATCGAGCGCTGATGGCGGGCGGCCCCGCTCTCGTCTTCGAGCGGATCTCCCCGGGCGGCATGCCCCTGCTGCGCCTTTGGCGCGCCTTGGGGCGGCCGGTCTACGCCCTGTCGACGGCAGACTCGCTGAAGGGCGACCCCGCGATCGAAGGGCTGCGCCGGCTGACGCTCGAGCGGCGCGGCCACTATCTCTACGAGGGCCACGCGTCGGCGCTCGCCGCCGTCGAGGTTCTCTACGCCTCGACCTGGAAAGGCCATCCGCTGATCGAGCGCCTCGCCGCCCTGTACGGCTCCTCCGAAGTCGAGCGCTCGTTCAAGAAAGAGATGAACGCGAAGCTCTCCGACTTCTACTCCGTCAGGTGGACGATCAAAAACGCCGCGCGGCTGCTCGCCGGCGAGCGGTTCGTCTACGTCCCGTCGAGCACCGACGGCGTGCACTTCCTCTCCGGCGCGGCGGGCCACGCCGTCCTCGCCCGGCGCCTGCGCGCCGCCGGCTGCGATCCCCTCGACGAGCCGGCGTGCCTCGTGCCCGCCTGGCTCGGCCTCTGGGACCTTCTGCTCGCGTTGCGCGAACGCGCGGACGCCGCGGCGCGCGGCCTGGGCGCCTCCGGATGGCTCGCGCTGAACGCCCTCGGCGCCGAGAGCACGGAGGCGCCGATCGAGGCCCGCGTCGGCGTGAACGTCGTCGCGCCGCAGCGTCAGTTCGCCAACGAGGTCCAGAACGCCGGGTTCCTCGTCGACGGCGCCTCGCTCAAGGCGGAGGACACTTTGATCGTCTCGGGCCTCGCCCTGGCCGAGCCGCACCGGAAGGCGCTCGACCTCAAGGGCCTGCGCTGGATCGACGATCTCAAGCGCCGCCTCAGCCCGTCGGCGGCGTCCGCCGCCCTGCCCGCGGCGATCAACGGCGCGGCCGAGGCGCTGTTCGGCGATGCGATTCTCGGAAGGACCGCGGCCCTGCTCGCGTATCAGTACGCGAAGTGGTCCGGCGTGCTCGAGCGGACGCGCCTGCGCCACTTCGTCAGCTACTGCGACATGATGGACCTGCAGACGATCCCGCGCAACATCCTGATGCGCCGCGTGGGCGTGCAGACCTGGTTCTACCTCGACTCCTCGCACGTCATGTGCTACTACGCGAGCGCGGAGCGGCCCCTCTCCATGATGGTCCACAAGGCGTTCTCCTACATGCTCTACGACCACTTCGTCTCGTGGTCCAAGGAGCTCACGGATTTCTACGTCCGGCATCGCGGCGCCTTTTCCGCCGTGCACGAGGTGGGCTGCCTGTGGGCCGAGCATCTGACCGCGGCCGCCGCGAAGGGCGGCGGCGCGCTCGCCGAAACGGTGAAGGCCAAGAGCGGCGGACGCAGGATCGTCGCCGTGTTCGACTCCACCTACAACGACGAGTCGATGACGACCTACGCCGACGGCGCCGCGTTCGCCGCGGGCGTCCTCACGCTCGCGGCCGCCTCGCCCGACGCGTTCGTCGTGGTCAAGGAGAAGACCGCGCACGCGCGCTTTCCCGACGCGCGGACGCGCGCGGCGTACGAGGAGCTCGCGCGGCACGAGCGCGTGCTGATCCTCGCTCCCCGGGAAAGCCCCTCCGAGCTGATGGCCCTCTCCGACCTGGTCGTGTCCTTTCCCTTCACCTCGACGAGCTTCGAGGCCCTCGCCGCCGGGCGCAAGGCGCTCTGGTTCGACGCGACGGACAAGTTCCGCGGCACCTTCTTCGACGCGGTTCCCGGGCTCGTCTGCCACGACGCCGCGGCGCTGAAGGCGCGCTGCGCCGAGCTGCTCGCGGGCCGAGACGCCGACTGGAAGAAGTTCGTCGCGGAGCGGGTGCGCGGAACGATCGAGCCCTACTGCGACGGCCGCGCCCTCACGCGCTGGCGGGAGCTCCTGGCATGAAGATCGCGATCGTCGCCGACGGCGGCAAAGGCGTGGGCCTCGGCCACCTCTCGCGTTGCCTCGCCATCGCGCAGGCGCTGCGTAAGCGCGGGCAGCGCGCCGTCTTCCTGACCTCCGATCCCGGCTGCCGCGCGTGGGTCCGCCGCCAGGGCTTCGCGTCCGCGCCGTGGAGGGACGGAAAGTGGGACGTCATGATCTCGGACTCGTACCGCCTGCGCGCCTCCGACCTCGCGCGCCTGCGCGCCCAGGCCGGGCTGTGGCTCGCGCTCGACGACCTGGGACGCCCGCCGAAGGGCGCGGACCTCGTGCTGAACGCCTCGGCCGGCGCCGCGGCCATGGGCTACCCGCGCTCGAAGCGGTTCCTGCTCGGCCCGCGCTGGTCGCTTCTGCGCCGCGAATACTGGACGCGCCGGACGAAGCGCCTGAAGGCCCGCGTCGAGAACCTTCTGATCACCGTCGGCGGAAGCGGCGCGCCCTCCGCGCGACTGCTGGCCCGCGCCCGCGCCGCGCTGCCCGGCGCGATCCTGCACGTTGTCGTCGGGCCCTTCGCGAAGGCGAATCTCCGCGGCGCGACCGTGCACCACGCGCCCCCCTCGCTCGAGCCGTTGATGCGCCTGTGCGACGCGGCGATCTCCGGCGGCGGGCAGACGCTCTACGAGCTCGCGGCCCGCGGCGTGCCCGCCGTCGGCGTGATCCTCGCGCGAAACCAGAAGCCGAACGTCTCGGCGCTGGCCGCGAAGGGCTGCCTGCTGTCCGGCGAACCCGGCGCGGCACTCATGCGCCTCGCGTCGCCCGCGGCGCGAAGGAAGATGTCGTCCGCGCAGCGGCGCCTCGTCGACGGGCAGGGCGCCCGCCGGATCGCCGCGCGTCTTATCGCGGGACGCTGAGCGAGAAGGCGTGCCCCTCGTCGCGGCCCTCGAGGAAATGGGCCGTGAAGACGATGGGAAACACGCGGTCGAGATCGGCCGCGGTCCGCAGCGAGATCTTCTCGCGCGCGAAGTGCACCTCGTAGCCGTGCTCGAGCATCATCCGGAGGAACTCGATGTTCGGGCGGCCGCCGTTGTAGAACTGCGCTATGCGGAAGAAGACGAAGCCGTCGATGCGCGGCTTCTCAAGCACCTTGCCGAGGATGACCTCATGCGAGTCGCAGCTGTAGACGTCCTCCATCGTGTAGAACACGACGGTGCCGCCCAGCGACGCGACGAAGTGGGCGATGACGACGTGCTGGAGGGGCTGCGGGACCTCCTTGATGAAGCGCGTATCGAGGCAGGAGTAGAACGACTTAAGGGGCTTTGGGGCTTGCGCCATATTCCTGCCTCTCGAAGTCGAAGCCGATGCGCGACAAGGGCGACAGGCTGATGATCTCGAAGAACTCGAGCAGGCCTTTGGCGCCGTACGGGGAGAACAAGTTCTTGTAGCGGATGTTCAGCGACCAGCGCGTCTCGTTCTCGATGTTGACGTTGCAGCCGTGGACCATGCCCGCGGCGAAGAAGCAGGCGCTGCCGTAGGGCACGGACAGATCCCGGCCCTTGCCGCGCGCGAAGGCGCTGAAGTCGACGTAGGACTTTCCCGACTTCAGCATGTCGAGGCCCGTCGAGGAGTCGGGCTTGTTCAGGATGAACATGCTCTTCGTCTTGAAGCAGTCGACGAGCGGCAGCCAGACGATGACCTCGAAATGGGAGTTCGACGGGGCGTCGCGATGGATGGGCACCTGGTCGGAGTCGCCGGGCTGCTGGATGACGAGGTTGACGGTACGCTGCGCGGCGACGTCGGGCCCGACGAGGTTCAGCAAGGTCGAGTGGAAGCCCGTGAAGAGGTTGCGCGCGACGTCGAGCTCCTTGGTGCAGTGGTCGACGATGTCGAGGCGGACCTTGTTGAGGTCGGCGCTCGACAGCTTGTGCTCGTGGAAGCGGTTGAAGAATGCGGCGGGCTCGTCCGGCCCCTTGCCCCCGACGGCGCTCTTCGCACGCAGGAACAGCTTCTGGCGCAGCTCATCGATCTTGTCGCGGCGCTCGCCCTCGAAGATCTCGTAGCCCTGGCTGCCGAAAGTCGCTAAATCGCCCATGGCTAAGAGGTGAGCCGCTTGAAGCCCGGGTTCGACGGCTTGCCCGTCAGGGCCTTGGCCACGCCGCCCGAAGCGATAAGGCCTTTCATCACGGAAAAGACGCCGTCGGCGGCCTTGAGGTAGGCGGCCACGTGGGCGTCCGTGTGCGTCAGCATGGAATAGAAGGAGTTCGCCGCGAGGATGTTCTCCTCCATCATGAGCTGGATGAAGAGGGCCTTGCGCTCGCTGTTGCCTTCAGCGAAATCGAAGTGGGACAGGGGCGGGATGCCGCCGATCTCCATCGCGATGCCGTGCCGGGCGGAGAGGTCCTTCCAGCCGGCCTGGATTTTCCGGCCGATGTCGACGAGATGCTTCGACGCATCAACGCGCTTGTGCTTGCGAATCGTGGCGATAGCGGCGACGGGGCCGATGCGCTCGGTCCAGTAGGTGCTGCTCATGAAGGTGCCCTCGGCGGCGTCCATGACGGAGCCTTTGCCGACGATCGCCGCGATCGCGTAGCCGTTGCCCATCGCCTTCGAGAAGACGGCGATGTCCGGCGTCAGGCCGTAGAGCAGGTGCGCGCCGCCCGTGTTAAGCCGGAAGCCCGAGGAGATCTCGTCGACGATGAGCACGGCCTTGTGCTCGGTCGCCAGCGCGCGCACGCCCTCGAGGAACTCCTTGGTCGGCTCGTCGCCGCGGATGGCCTCGAGGACGATCGCGCCGATCTCGCCCTTGTTCTTGGTCAGGATGGCCTTGAGCTGGTCGAGCCTGTTGTAGGCGAAGGGGATCGAGGTGCCCTGGAGCGCCTTGGGCACGCCGAGCGGGTTGAGGCCGGCGAGCAGATGCTGTCCCAGGGCGTCCTCGGTGCCGAGGTTCGCGGCCAGGTACCAGTCGTGCCAGCCGTGGTAGCCGCAGAACGCCACCTTGTCCTTCTTCGTCGCGGCTCGCGCGATGCGCACGGCGATGGTCATCGCCTCGCCGCCGGTGCGCGAGTAGCGCACTTTGTCGGCCCAGGGGTGAAGCTCGCAGAGCAGGTCGGCGAGCTCGATCTCCTCGGGGCAGTTCAACGAGGAGCTGCTGCCGGACTTCACGGCCTCGATGACGGCCGCGTCGACGTCGGGATCGCAGTAGCCGAGCACGTTGGCGCCGATGCCGCTGATGCTCATGTCCAGGTACTCGTTGCCGTCGAGGTCCCAGACCTTCGCCCCGGAGGCCTTCGAGAAGTAGCTGGGCCACACGCCGAGGGAGAACTGGTCGGGCCGCTTCGAGAGCAGCTGGGTCGTGCCGGGGATGCGCTTCTTGGCCCTTTCCAGGCAGGCGAGGCTCTTGTCGAGCTTGAGCTTGGTCTTGGGCGGCATGATGAGACATCTTAACTTTACCGCCGAAAACCGTCAATAGCGCGGGAAGCCGCCGGTTTGACTTCTCGTCGATACATTGATAAAATTCGTTTGTTCAAAGATTGAACGGGCAAGGAGAAAATCGGATGGCCGAGTCATACCTGGACGGGAAAGTCGTCTTAGTGACGGGTGCTACCGGCTCCTTCGGCAACCACTTCCTGACCCGTGTCCTTAAGGACTCCAAGCCCCAGAAGGTCATCGTTTTCAGCCGCGACGAGCTCAAGCAGTCCCAGATGCAGGAGCGCTTCACGGACCCCCGCATCCGCTACCAGATCGGCGACATCCGCGACCTCTCCCGCCTGCAGCGCGCCTTCCAGGGCGTTGACGTCGTCGTCCACGCCGCGGCCCTCAAGCAGGTCGTGCCCCTCGAGTACAACCCGTTCGAGGCCGTCCAGACGAACGTCATCGGCGCCGAAAACATCATCAACGCCGCCATCGACCAAGGCGTCTCGCGCGTCGTGGCGCTGTCGACCGACAAGGCCGTCAACCCGGTCAACCTGTACGGCGCGACGAAGCTCTGCGCCGAGAAGCTGTTCATCGCCGGCAACTCGTACGCGGGCGGCAAGAAGACCCGCTTCTCAGTCGTGCGCTACGGCAACGTCGTCGGCTCGCGCGGCAGCGTCATTCCCCTCTTCCTCAAGCTGAAAAAGAACGGCGTGCTTCCCATTACCGACGAACGCATGACCCGCTTCTGGATCACGCTCGACCAGGGCGTGGACCTCGTGACCTGGGCGGCGGCCAACATGCACGGCGGCGAAATCTTCGTGCCGAAGATCCCGAGTATGCGCGTCAGCGACGTGGCCCGCGCCATGGCGCCCGAGTGCAAGATCAACTTCGTGGGCATCCGGCCCGGCGAGAAGCTCCACGAGGTTTTACTCACCGAGGACGAGGCGTCCCGCTCGATGGACGCCGGCGAGTACTTCGTCATCAAGCCGTTGTTCCAGTGGTGGGACCAATCGAACTGGAACGGCGGTAAGAAGCTGCCGGACAATTTCCGGTACGCGAGCGACACCAACGACCGCTGGCTCAAGAACGACGAACTTAACGCCATGGTCAAGTCGCTCGCGTGATCCCCTACGGGCGGCAGACGATCGACGAGGAGGACATCCGCGCGGTCGCGGAGGTCCTCGCCTCCGACTGGCTGACGCAGGGCCCCAAGGTCGCGGAGTTCGAGGCGGCGCTGGCCGCCTACTGCGGCGCGAAGCACGCCGTGACCTTCGCCAACGGCTCGCTCGCGCTGCAGGGAGCCTACGCCGCCGCGGGCCTCGCCGAGGGCGACGAGCTCGTCACGACGCCGCTGACCTTCGCCGCCACCGCGAGCGCGGCGCTCTGGTTCGGAGCGAAGCCCGTCTTCGCGGACGTCGATCCGCTCACCGGCAACCTCGATCCCAAGAAGGCGGCGGCGGCGATCACGAAGAAGACCAAGGTGCTGGCCCCCGTGGATTACTCCGGACGCCCCGTCGATCTCGACGCCTTTCGCGCGCTCGGCAAGGAGCGCGGCCTCGTCGTCGTCTCCGACGCCGCCCACTCGCTCGGCGCCCGCTACAAGGGCAGGCCCGTCGGCGGGCTCTCGGACATGAGCGTCTTCAGCTTTCATCCCGTGAAGTCCATCACGACGGGCGAGGGCGGCGCCGTCCTCACGAACTCCGACGAGTTCGCCGCGCGGCTCGACTCCTTCCGCAAGCACGGCGTGACGCAGAAACATCCCGACTGGCGCTACGACATCGGCATGCTCGCGCAGAACTGCCGGCTCACCGACTTCCAGTGCGCGCTGGGCTTGTCCCAACTCAAGAAGCTCGACTCCTTCGTCGCGCGCCGGCGCGCGA
>Ga0105164_10001017_pt1 | contig 18266 bp, 14 predicted proteins | sample VDWuncwatermetaG_FD_89674 | JGI IMG/M metagenome (GOLD analysis project Ga0105164, IMG submission 89674) | Wastewater microbial communities from Netherlands to study Microbial Dark Matter (Phase II) - VDW unchlorinated drinking water | ecosystem: Environmental > Aquatic > Freshwater > Drinking...
ATCATAGGAAAAAGATTGAGGATTGACACGAATGGAAAGCCTGTTGGTTACCAACCAAACATTTCTACAGAGTTTGGATTTCCTCCATATCCATGTAATTAGATTTGACAAAATATTCCTCAATAATTACGATACTATAGAATAGAAACTGCAGGTTTACCTGAAATATACGTCATCTATAAATTATTCGACTCAGCCTCAGGAGGTAATACCTGCCGCTGGTATATCATACCTCGGACAGGACCGCCTGAGTGTTCTGAAACAGCTTGTATTGAAGAAATTGTAGCATGGATAAGATTCAATTAAAGACACGCGCTAAGACAGAATTTGTTGATATAACCTCTGAAATAAATCAGATCGTACAAAAGCGAGTGATTAAAGAAGGGATATGTCATGTGTACGTCCCCCATACAACGGCCGCTGTTACGATCAACGAAAATGCCGATCCTTCTGTCAAGAAAGACATAGTAAATGAACTTAACAAAATAGTCCCGTGGAATGACAGCTACACCCATGTGGAAGGGAATGCTGCCGCTCATATCAAATCCACGATTGTGGGTTCCTCAGCTTCGATCCCAATTTCGGATGGAAAATTAACCTTAGGGACGTGGCAGGGTATTTATTTTTGTGAATTTGACGGACCTAGACATAGAGAGGCTTTTGTACAGATCATCAAAAGTGAATAGAACCCAACTAAAACATAGGAATACACCTGATTGTCGGTGGAACACAAAGGACGTTACAAAGGTTTTTCTAGCCTACATGATTCTCATGTTTGTCGGAATGCCTGTAATTGTACGGATTATCAATGCGATATTTCGTTTCAACGTACTGAGCAACGTTTGGCAACGCTGCATGATTCTCTTCGTTTCCCTTTTTGTTAATGTGCTCATTTGCCTCTATATATTTTATATTGTTCGCATAGAACATCGGCAATCAATTGCAGCCTTGGGTCTGTCTCTTATCAATTTACCGGAAAATACAAAACAAGGCGTCAAACGATATCTTATCACGCTCCCTCTTATTATTCTTGCGGGTTTCATTACCAACCAGATTTCCAACTTCTACGGCCTAACGCCAGAGACACAAGATGTTGTAAAGTGGTTATTAGAAGAAAAATCAATATTCATCCTCGTCTGCCTGATATTCTTTGGGACTATCATCGCTCCCATTATAGAAGAAATCATATTTCGCGGATTTCTCCAATCGGCATTGAAAAACTATTTTGGGGAACGATACGCTATTCTGACAAGCGCATTTCTTTTTGCTGCCGTACATATGGACATGTTTGTATTTTTACAGATATTTATCCTAGGAATGCTTCTTGGGTATTTGTATGAGAAGACGAAAACCCTCGCCGCCTCTGTTATTGTGCACATTTTACATAATTCATTAACCATGATTTTCTTACTCTATTTTAAATATTTCTTAGAAGGAAAAGTCCCTGTATTTTAGGTGAAAATTGGAATTTGCTCAATATCAAGTAACTCCTTTATCCACTCTCTGTGAAAGAGATAAAAGTCCAATAGAATTCCGCTTAACAGCAAACATATAAATGAACACTTGTTGGAGGCATTATGTTTAAAGATGTAGATGAACAATTAGAAATCATACTGCGCGGATCCGTAGATATTGTCACAAAAGAAGAATTGATAAAAAAACTTACCAGGTCAATAAAAGAAAACAAACCACTCCGCATAAAATTAGGACTAGACCCAACTGCACCCGACATTCACATTGGGAATGCCATCCCCATCCATAAACTGCGTGCATTCCAATCGCTCGGGCATACGGCCGTCCTCATCATTGGCGATTATACTGCAATAGTAGGAGATCCTTCAGGGGTAAACAAGACACGACCAATGATTACTTATGACAAAGTCTTAGAAAATGCTAAAACTTATCTTTCACAGGCTGGTAAGATACTGGATTTGAAAAAGACGGAGGTAATTTATAACAGTCAATGGTTTAAAACAATGACCTTTCACGAGGTCATCCAACTCACTGCAAAAATGACGGTGGCCAGAATGATGGAACGAGACGATTTTACCAAGCGTTACAATGCAGGCATCCCCATCAGTGTACATGAATTCATCTATCCGCTCATGCAGGGCTACGATTCTATCATGGTAAAAAGCGACGTAGAATTGGGAGGAACTGACCAGCTATTCAGTCTGCTTGTGGGAAGAGACTTGCAAAGGGATGCAGGCATGGAGCCGCAGGTTGCTTTGACTACAAACCTCTTAGAAGGGATCGATGGAAATAAAAAAATGAGTAAGAGTCTGGGGAACTACATCGGCGTAACCGAACCTCCCCGTGAAATGTTTGGCAAGGCAATGTCCATCCCCGACAACCTGATGCGTAAGTATTTCGAACTTGCGACAGACTTGAGTATCAACGAAATTAACCAATTACTCGATGTTCATACTCATCCACGCACGGCAAAGGCGGCGCTGGCCAAAGCCATTGTTCGACGCTATCATAACACGAAAGATGCGGAAGCAGCCGCTGCAGAATTCGACCGTATTTTTAAGGAACGCGAACTTCCCGATAAAATCCCTGATGTTCAAATACCGCTTAGCGAGTTAACCGATGGAAAGATATGGATTGCCAGGCTTATAGTCCTATGCGGCTTTGCCGCTACCAACAGCGAGGCACGGCGATTGGTTCTGCAGGGCGGAGTAAGCATGAACAGCAAATCCATTCAGGACCCCACCCTCAACGTCGAGATAGAAACCGACACAATCATCAAGGTGGGAAAAAGAAGATTTGCGCGTATAGTTTTAAAAAAATAAGCGGCTATTTTGGAACTCAGAAGTCAGGAAGTCAGAATCCAGAATAGAAATTAAAAACTCGCCAAAATTCTTTTATCTTGCCTTCTGAATTCCGGCTTTTGGCATCAACTGAATAGTAACACAATTTTCATGATTCTCTACGCACTCCGCGTGCTGGTAGTAAAAATGGATAATGCCTTAATTATCTTTATCAAATATCCTGAACCTGGAAAGGTTAAGACCCGTCTGGCAAAGGCTGTCGGTAACGAGAGGGCATGTGCAATTTACAAATCCATAGCAGAAGATGTTATTAAAAATGTTTCCTTGAAGAATCCAAGGACGTATGATGCATACACCTTTTTTACACCTCAAGACAAGGAAAACGAAATCAAAGATTGGCTAATGCCTGTCCGCAACAACGATCAGGCATTCGATACACGGTATATACCTCAAGAAGGCGATACCTTAGGCGAAAGGATGTCCCATGCCTTTCAACAACTATTTCAAGACAAAAGTTATAAAAGATGCATAATCATAGGCACAGACTGCCCAGAAATAAATGTTACATTAATTGAGAATGCCTTTGAGACGTTACAAGGGAAAGATATCGTTCTCGGTCCGTGTAGGGACGGTGGTTACTACCTTTTAGGCATGTCGAGACTTTCCCCCATACGTTTTGAACGGGAATTTGTACTCGATTTGTTTGTGGATATAGACTGGAGTACGGATCGGGTGTTTGACCAGACGACGGCAAAGGTACGCAAGAACAATCTATCTTACAGCATCCTGAAAACCTTAGCGGATGTTGACACGCCAGAAGATTTATACCGGTACCGGTATGCGCTAGATATTCCGTAATTTTCTTGAAAACACAAACCAATCTGAGGCACTCCCCAAGCCCCCCTTTAGTCACGTTTACTCTCTCGGTTTAGCCAGTATTTCAAGTACCTTTAGATCTAAGAATCGCTTTGATGCGGCAGATTTTATTATGCATACCGTGTCAGCCCCTCTCCCTGTCCCTGCAACGGCCACAACTTTCTCAAACTCAGGGATAAGTCCACCGTCGCAGGCCTCCATGACAATCTCACAGCACACCTTAGCTCCTTCACCGAAACGCCGCAAAGATTGGGCAACGATCATTGTCGGATAGAGACCGTTAAATTTCTGGGTAAATGCTGTTTCAATAGAATGAGTAAGGATCGTACAGGTATAAACCTTTCCACCAAGCATCAATATCTCTTCCCTTTTTTCTGGCAGCAGTTCAAAATGATTTGGTTCTTTAAAACCAAAGGAATGGGTAACAACTACAAGGTTTATATCCTTGCCACGAAGCTTTCTGGCCATAGCAACACCAGTATCTCCAACAGTCGTTGCAACAACTATGTGCTTGTAACCCTCGTCAACCATGGAAGCTGCTATCTCTACACACTTTCCGGTGTTTTCCTTTCCCGGTTTGTCAAAGTAATGTACTTGTCTAATCATACTATAAACCTTTTCTTTTCACTTATTATATGAGACCAGTTTAACAAGTTTTTGAATTTTACGGATGTTTTACAAAGAATTCATCTCAAGAAATCTCATCTAAACAAAGGTATAGGAAAGTTATCTCAATGAGTATTTATTTCCGAAACAAAAAATTCCAGCGAGGTGTTGTTCCTCACTGGAATTTCTATAAAAACGCATTATTACTGCTCCCGCTTTTAACTTACAAATTTATCTTCTTCTCTTCAATTCAAAATTTGTAGTTGTGGCCTTTCCTGCCTCTACCGCAACTTCTTGGGATATTTCCTTGAGTTTCTCGTGCCATGTCTTCACCACGTATTTTCCTGGTGGAACACCCTCAATGGTGTAGTTTCCATCCTTATCAGTAAGTGCAAAATACGGGTTTTCAAATGTGATTGCATAGCCTGCCATCTCAGCATGGACATTGCAGAGTAGCGGAGTCTCACCTACGACATCAAAAAGCACTTCTTTGACCACGCCAGTTGGGTAAGTGCCGAGATTAAACTGCAAGGCGGCTGTGGGAGGGGAAAATACATTATGGCGAACTGCATCGCTGTTGGGAAAGTCCACGGTAGTGCCTTTCTGCATAGCTACAACACGCGGCACATAGGTTAAGTTAAGCTGATCAATAATCGCATGTTCACTGGCAGGAGCAAATTTATTATCCCCAACTTTTTCAATAAAAACGACAGCATCCGCATTATTCCTCATCTTTAGACAAGTTACAACTCCAGTAATGGAACCAGCGTTGTCTACCTTCGGTACATTTTTGACTGCCTTCTTTAGCTTTTGCTGCGCATCTTCCAGCTTCTTCATTGCTTCGGCAGCCTCTTCAGCCGTTAATGCCTTTTTTTCCTCAGTTTGAGCCCACACAAGCGAATTACACGAAAACGCCAAATATGAAATTGCCAGCACACCAGAGATCAAATATTTTTTCATAAATACTTTTTTCCTCCAATCATTAATAAAAAAATAATACAAAAAACAAGCGAGCTAACAAACGCTTTAAAGTCATCTGTTAGCTCACTTTTAGTCTCAGCAATTAAGCCTTTTCTACCTTAATTAAGTCACCATTAAGGTACTTATTCATGAACTCATTCTCGTTCCCCGTTGTGTAACCTGTCTTTGCCGGATCCCATAATCCCTTTCCGCCAATACCGCCATCTTCAGCTTTTGTTATCTTAACCAAGGTTTCCTTTGGAGTGGTATTAATACCGTGGTTATCACCCTCAAAGCCGAAGACAAACTTCATACCAATCTTGGCTTTATGAAACAGACTGTCAAGCTGGTGCATAGGCATAGACCAATCCCTCGTGATACTCTGCTGAGAACCGTAACGGAAACTGGATTGATAGCCAGTACCAGCAGCCAGCGCCCTCCCGTCAGGTCTGGTTTCATGTGCCTTCACGGTCCTTTCTGTTGCAATGAATGTAGAGTGTTTCATCATCGTTACCCCATAAGGATACGACGAATTGTACTTTGCCCTCAGCATAAGCCTCGAAACCTTGTAGAACGGGTCGCTTGGCTTCCAACCCTCGTATGGCCTGTCGGCAGGGTTTGCATCAACATAAACATAATCACCGTCATTAATGCCCAAATCTTTAGCCGCCTGCGGATTTATATTTATCTGATGTTCACCAACGCCCGGCATCCTCTTATCCATCCTGTAGGGGTCGCCAAAGTTATTGTTCCAAATGAAGTTCCAGTCCGTCACTGCCCACTGCGAGTGCACCGTATGTCGGGATTTCGGCGTTACACAATAGAACTTATAGCCCTTCTCCCACAGGAAGTTCTTAGTCTTCTTTACATCAGCCCATGATTTTTTGATATTCCTGATAGTCCTATCATCCCAGTGTTCTGCAGTTTCCGGGATGCCATAATCATCAGGACGGATATAAGGATTTGTACTCACAATTGCGTTAGGCAAGTAAGGAGTTGCCTCAGGTCCTTCCCGATGCACGATGAAATTCTCACCATACTCAATAATCTCTGATTCATCATTGTACGCCTGCAACCTGCCCGTCGGGGTATAGAATGGGAGACTTTCGTGTACCTGCTCCCAGAAGGGCTGTCTTGGATAAGTTCTGTATAGCAACAAGGCAACGCCTGGCTCGCCATACTTTCCATTAATTATATCCACAAAGTTATATCCCTTGGTGGTTGTACTGCCATCCAACAACCTCTGGATATACACCTCTGGTCTACCTTCCAAGGCAAATTTCCAGAAGTCCCTGAACCTCATATCCCTGAGTAGCTCTCCAAGCTTGGCAGCCATTCCAGCGATGATCATTACATCATCCTTAGAATCGTTTACAGGTCTTATGCCGCCTTTCCAAATTTGGACAAACGGGTTTGAACATGAGCTTGTAATCTCATGGGTTTCAAACTCTACCCATGAATTGGCTGGAAATGCAAAGTCCGCATATTCGATGGACCCTGTCATCTCAATATCCGTAGACATAATCTGCTCGATATTAGGGTTCACATTCTTGAGCATCTGATACACATGCTTTGCGTTATTGATCAGGTTTACATTGGTAAACCACATGATCTTCGTCGGCGTAGGCATGTGTGTTTTACCGGTAAAACACTTACGTCCATACTTTGGCGTATTGACAATCAATGGCCTGTCATTATGATTCCAGTATGCAACCTCTTCATCGTAGGCACGTCCCTTTACCTTTAATTCCATCGCAGGCGCATCAGGATCAAGATTTGGATTGAAGACATCCTCTGCCACCCATCCGTAGAATCCTGGCCCGCTCCATTTGGCTGACTGGAAATTGGCAGCCTTATAATTACCTGCCCACGTATGAGACCCTGAACCGTTATAGCCTACGTTGCCGGTCAGCATGAGGGGTAAATACGTTGACCTATTCATCAATGTTGCGTGGAACCAATGATTAATACCCTCACCATAATGAATCGCCACAGGTTTTATCGTTGCAATATCATGCGCTAACCTTACGATCAACTCTTTCGGCGAGTTAGTTATTTCAACAACGGTATCGATATCGTAATCTTTAAGGTGTATCTTATACATCTCAAAGAGTGGCATAACTTCAATTTCTTTGCCGTCTACTGTCTTCACTTTAAATGTACCGTCCAATACCGGATCAATACCTTTAGCAACTAACTTATCGCCAACATCATCCCTGGTAATCGCCTTTGGACCTTTCGTCTTTGCATCCCATACTACAAAATCCCCAATAATCTCCCTCTGGTCGTCATGCAGCCCATGAATCTTGTAACTTGCCCCGTGAGAAATATCTTCCAATTTGTAATCAGGGAAGATATCCTTCGCTTGCAACCTCTTCAGGGTATCTGTTCTAACGAGTAATGGGAAGTCAGTAAATTTCTTCACATAATCAGCATCGTACAACTTCTCGTCCATCAATATCTTGGTCAATCCCAAGAAAAGAGCTGTATCGCTGTTGCACCTAATCGGAATCCAGTAATCTGCTTTTTGGGAAGATGGGCTGTATTCAGGAGTAATGACGACAAGCTTTCCACCTCTTTCCATAACCTGGGTAAGCCAGTGTGCTTCCGGCATCTTATTTTCGATCAGGTTCTTTCCTGTTTGTATAACCAACTTCGAAAAACGAATATCGTTCATGTCCACATCAGACGTTTGCAATCCATGAGAAAATGGATGGCCCGGAGCCTGATCGCCATGCCACGTGTAGTTCGACCAGTTCCTTCCGCCTAATGCCTTATCAGGTCCTACACCCCTATTGTGGCTATCGACTAAGGAAAGCATATTGTTAAACCTGTACATTCCGTACTTCCCAATGACGCCCAAGAGTCCCATACCACCACGACCTTTAAACGTCCGTGTGCCAGCGCCCTTCATTGCATCGACCATTTCTTTGGGATACCCTTGATCCAAAAGTTTCCTTGCAGCCTCTTCACCGCTATATTTCTTGGTAATGTGGATAATCCCCTTTGCAGCATAAGTCCATGCTTCATCCCATGACGCCCTTAAAAGTTCATCCTGCCCTCTGGCATCAAACATATATTTCGATTTATTTTCAGGAGTTAATTCTGGAAACCCATCATCTGCCCACTGTTTCCACCCTTTTCTTATAAGCGGGTATCGCAATCTATAAGGTCCATAAACCCTGCGATGGAAGGTATAACCTTTCAGGCACATCCTGGGATTCCAATTTCTCGTGGCTTTATTCCCATAAATATCTGAATAATTTTGATGATCGTAATTCTGCTCAGCCCTCATCATTACTTCATTTCTAACGAATGCCCTTACCCTACAGGCATGGGTATCATTTGGAGAGCAACAGTAGGTAAATGTGCGGTCATACCTGTATTGTTCCCTATACACGCTTTCCCATGCACGGTCTGGATAAGCGTCCAACGGATTCCCTACCTCTACGGCAGGTTTTAACAACCTAAACGCCATTGCCTTATTAGCAATGGTGAAGGTCGCTCCCGTTGCACCTGCTATCTGTAGGAAAGTCCTCCTCGTAAGTTTCATACTTCCTACTCCTTTCTAAATTTAAAACAGTTTATATAAAAGTCTTTACTATAAATTATATATTAACTAACAGGGCTACTCACCTTATATGCTTCCATGCATCTCTCACATGCGCCATCTTCAGGATCCCAGTTAGGAAAATCCTTCCTGATAATTTCTACAACGTGTGGTTCTACGTTTAAATTATCTACCCAATCATAGGTGCGGAATTGACACAGCGGGCATTGAGCGCCTGGTAATAGTGTTTTCTTCGCTTTTGGGATGTGTTTTATTGCCGGTAAGCCTTCCGAAATCTTAATCACCTTATTCACATCTTTTGACATGCCTAATATTTTTCCGTGCGTTAGAGACTCGTCCTGCCAGAGGACTTCAAAAATAGCAATTTTTACTTCTGCTGGAATCTTCTTAAACAAAGATTCAAACTCTCTATATCTACCGTCCCTGTCAGATACAGTCTCCTTACCTTTCCTGATCAATCGGCTATCCACAAAAATATCCCAAAAGGCGCTGTATCTCTCTTTAATTATGCTCTCCTCCATTGGATTACACCCAAAGCGTTCGTCCTTGTATCCGAAAGATTCGCTAAGCATATCTGAGACATGCATCAACTCATGTCTAAGCAATTTCTTCAGATATTCAGCATCCATAAAGCGATCCGGCAACAATCTTACAATTATCCTTTTTTGCTCATTTCCTTCGTCAGGCACTTTTACAATAAGATCAGAACCTTCTTCAAAAGGACCTCTAGCCTTTGCGATTACTCCACCAACAACCTTTCCCTCAAGCTCAGGAAATTCATCAAATCCATTCTTTATCAACTTAATAAAACCGAGTTTTTTGAAAAAGTCCCAATCTATTCTTCTAAATTGTGCAGCTCTTTCGTCTAATGGAAAATTTTCATAGATAGGGTCAGTGAGAGAATGATATTCAGTGGTAAGTGCGCAATCCCCTCTTTCATCCCGCGCCTTCAGTTCTAAGAAAATCACATCTCCAATTATACCCGGATCAAATTCGAGTTTCATATCTCACTCCTACCCTAAATTATCGGCATCGTCAGCAGAAGCGCAGGACAAACATTCATCCGGAGCGCCTGCCACTGCCTCCTGGTTTAAATCAGACTCTTTAAATACCTCCGTTTTAACATCCATCAGGCACATCTCCAGTCTCAAAAATTCCTTGGTTAACACGGATAAAGCATGATAAAAACCATCTTCTGCCCTCTTGCCAAAAAGTACTGCAAAGAGAGGCACCCACTTGCCAACATGCTCCTTCAAGAACTTCTTTTGTGCATCAACACATATCTGCACCTTTTCTTCCCCGTGATTTTCCAATGCATAGGCTTGTTTATACAGCAAAAAGTGCATAAACTCCATCTCAACGCTAACATGGTCGCTGCGCTCTCTTTCTACATCTGATATTTCCAACCCAAATGCCTTATAGAAACCCTGAATATCCGCCAATTCTTGAGTTTGCTGATAGATATGCGCAGCCCCATATTGGGTTTCATATAATGGACACTCTTTTGATATGGTGTGTCCTACTATTTGCTGATATGTCCTCTGCAACACCTCAATGGCAGCTTCACCATACAACCTTTGTACTTCATCCGAACATCTTCCTAGCTCTGTCCCATCGTCTACGCCATCGTAGCACAACCGTATTTTCTTCTTATATTCCTGGAAATCAGCGCTTTTCAATATACCCAGATTCTGCTCTTTCGGATATAAAAGGCATGCAGACAGAATATGATACATTGCGCTACGCGTAAGCAAGTTATCCACGTTGGGTGTAGCCAAAAGGCTGCTGCTTTCACCTGACATAATAAACCTCAATTCTAAATTGAATTTAAATATTTCGGGTCTCTGATATGGATAGGCTCTTCTACGGTAGTCCTCAAAATCTCCTGCCCATCCTCGCCATATCCAATAACCGTATCATTGAACATCTCAAACTTCTTACCATGAATTACCGTCTCAAAAACCTTTGGACCTTCCTCAATCTTGTACTCAAATATAATGGCTTGGGCCATTCTGAACAAGGACATAACTGCCAATCTTTCTCTCGAAGGCACCATAAACTTCTCAATTGCCTCATCCACGCCAGGTCCGAACATCTGCCTTAAATAAGCTCTAGGAGCCCATCTTGGTGGAATGTAATATATGTTAGGCTCTGTGCCAAATTGAGGATAAAGCGGCAACGCTAATTTATCGTGTCTGATTAACCACGTGACTGGGTTTTTTGGGTTATCGTCCAAAAATCCCTGCAACCGAATTTGGCCAACACAGGCAGTCATACACCGAGTCTCCATTGGACGCCCCTTTGTTAATGGATCTTTTCCTTCAATCCTTGGATAACAGGCAATGCACTTTTCGCTTACCCTCGTTAACCCCCGAAACATTGGTTTTTTGTATGGACATTGTTCAACGCATTTCCGGTAACCCCTGCACCTCTTCTGATCTATCAGAACAATTCCATCCTCTTTCCTTTTATAGATAGCTTTTCTAGGGCATGCAGCCAAACAGCCAGGATACGTACAGTGGTTACAAAGCCTCTGAATGTAAAAAAACCAACGACTATGCTCTGGCAATTCAGAGTGTTCGTCGGGCTTGTTACTCTTTGCAACATCTTCTCCAAAATTTGGAGATCTCCATTCCTTGTCCTCTGGAATATACCCAACAGCCCACTGATTCAGGTTCTTCTTTGAGGCAGCTTCGAATATCGTATCACCTTCATAAACTCCGTAGGGAGACAATTTTTCATCTTTTTCGTTGGTATACCAGGTATTTTCACCATTATCGATTAGTTTTAATGTTTTAACATCCCACGATTGTGGATACCCACCATAAGGCTTGGTTTCCACGTTATTCCACCACATGTGTTCCTGTCCTTTATTATATGTCCATGCACTCTTACAGGCCATGGTGCACGTTTGACAGGCAATACACCTATTGATGTTAAATATAGCCGCAAATTGACGTTTCGGTCTGGATTCAAAGTAGGGATATTCCATGCGTCTCCCTAAATGCCAGTTGTGTACTAATGTCATTTTTCAACCCTCCATTTAACCATTTATTCTACAAGAAACTATTGCCAAGCAACCCTTTCTAATGTTATAGGATGCCACTGGGTGGATATATTCTTCTGTCCATTCCTGTCCTTCTCTTCACCATTCCATACTGCCATATTGAAGTATGAATTTCCACCAGGAACAAACTGCACATCATGTGGATCCTCCGTAATTAACGAGCGATATATAATGACAGTCCATGTCCCCTCCTCATAATGACTGCATCCGTTTACGTCCTGATGATCCTGAGTAGTGAGTGTACCAAAGCCTTCTGCATTTAAATCCTCTACCGTCCTTCCTCTTCCAGGCTGTGAAAGGAGGTTATTAGCAGCCCTGCCACCCGACAAAACAGCAACACTCGTTATGAGATCCCTGTGGTAATATGCACTGTAAGGATTTGTATTAAAATCATCGTGCATATTAGGATATTGCGCCTCTACATCTTCTAATTCACCTTTAGCAACCAAATCCGCCTCCCAATCTGCCTTCCAGTGCCAAAGGTTTACGGGTTTTTCCCTATCCCCCATCCTTGGGCTAAAATGTTCTGCTGGAGTTATTTCTACCGCACCCAAGGGAAACATTAAAGCCACGGCATCCCTGAACTCTTGAACTGCAATTGCCCTTACATTCTTAGTTGGGTCACTCCATGAAATTTGGAAATAGATTGTAGTTCCATCATGAGCAGCCTTCACTTCTGCAGAGCTGACAGACCCACCGCCGTTTGGAAATGCCTTATCCTGTTTTTGAAGAGCAACTTTAACCCCTTTCGCATCTTTGAATCTATCTTTCAATGATTCTACGTCCATATGATACGGTTTGTCCGCCTGCACATACTTTACCGCCAACACTTCTTTTGTGGGTGCAAACTCTTCCTCGGACATCCCCTTAACACCTGGTGCTGTCTCCTCAGCAGCATATATCGTCGCACTAAGGAAAACTATACCAAGTAGGGATGCACCATACTTAAACAACGGAATTCCATTCTTCATACGCCCCCTCCTAAAAATATTTTACTTCCACTTACTAAAAAATTCGCTTGTTGTATAATTTAACCTTACCTTAATATTTAAAGCTATTTCAGCAAATTTCATTCCCCACTTTAAAACAATTCACAATTGAAAAAATCTGTACCTTAGTTGTTTAGCCTCATCATCCTATAAAAATCACGCATACTAAATTTTTAATATCCACCACCAATACAACATTTCCTTTTTGAAATGTCTCATGCAATCCAGAAAAAGCCCTTAAGGGCTTAAATAATTCCAAAAAAGTTGTTGATAATTTTTAATTTTATTAGTCAACAAGAATTTGTCAAGTTTTATGAAATGAACTATCTTCCATAAGCTTGCTTCTTGCCTCATTGACAACATTCGCTGTGATCTCTCCATAGCCTTTCTCTGAAGCATAGTTTTCGATTCTCTTCCTAATCACCTCTCTAATAAAAGAAGGAATGTGTTCTGTTTGCATTTGCGCTTCTTGCGTCCAAATTATAGGACATGGCGTCTTTATGGGTTCTTCGCAAACTTTTCGCTCATTCTCCAAAGACATCGAGAATTCATTTTCAGTAAACATTTGATTACCCGTATTCATTTTATATTCTTTTTCATGTATTGGCACTTTCCGAAATTCTGAAGATACCTGTGATGAATCAACTTTTGCAACAATATTTCCACCGGCAAGTAATACATTACACGGCGCCAACCTCAATAAATTCTCCGTCGTACTACCAATATCCAGCCCATTGGTGTTATGAACACCGGTGCGCCCTATGACTAACAGCGAAGGCTTTTCATCCAAAATGTACCTTAATATCTTATCATAAGGCTTACCATCCATAAGGACAGTATCGACCTCTACTCCCGCATCTTTTGCCATACGATTTACCTGATCCAAGTGATTCTGATATATCTTTGCCAAACCCTTATCAATAATCTCCTCATGTAAGGTTTCCTGTTCCTTAAATCTAAAAATTTGCCCTGCCTCTTTGGAAAGCACCTTTGCAATGCTTTCAAAAGCAACACGATGATAATGAGGGTCAAATACTGATACAGCGGCAAGCTTTACGTTGAATGCTTTAGCAAAACTAATAGCTGATTTTACACCCGCCGTAGATAGCATGCTACCATCTACAGCAACCACCACCTTCCCATCTAAGCAGTTATTTTTTACCACAAGGACGTCTGTATTAATTCGACGGACAACCCGTTCGCAAACGCTCCCAATCACACTTCCTTTAACGGCAGCCAGCCCAATTGCCCCCAAGACCACTAAGTCATAACAATTCCTCTTAACTTCCTTAATAATTTCATAGTAATTTTTGCCTTCCAATAAGAGACTTTCGTGGGGGACAGCGGCTTCTCGACATTTATTTTTAAATACATCCAGATAAGATTCCGAGATTAACTTGAGTCCTAAATTAATCAAAGAGCTATGAAGGTTGCGCTGCCGTTGAAGTGCCGTTTCGTCTTGATATTGCGGTGGTAAGCCCTTTTCCATATCGCGAAATCGTCTTTGGTGTAACGAGGCATCATAGACATGACATCCCACCAATCGAGAATCAAATTTTTTGGAAAATGCAATACCTAAGTCAATGCAGTAATTAGAATGGAGTGAATTATCAATTGCGATGAATATCTTTTCGTACATAAAGGACGTTTTGTGATCGGTTAAACTCTACCGCCGCAGTGATTCATTTCTGAGTTTCTTCCACTCGCTAATAGCCCCCCCTGCCAACGCTATGGTAATCACAGCAAGGAACAACCAACGCATCGATGCTTTAAACGCACCGGTTTTCTTGTCTTCAACAACAGCTTCTTTTGCAACAACAGCTGGCTTTTCAGCTTCGTGAGACGAAAAACTGCGTATATAAACTACCAGTTCTTTAATTCTTTTATCCGTAAGCGTTTTTCCCCATGGCGGACAAAGATTAGATTTATCAACAGCTTTCGCACCTTCCGTAATGGATTTAATAAGTTGATCATCTGTCCTCTTTTTCATGTACTCTACGTCAGTTAAGTTGCGAGGCTTCGGTTTTAAATCAATCGTGAAAAATGTACCGTCTCCCTTGCCTTTCATACCATGACACGGAGAACAATAATATTCAAAGGTCTTTTTGGGTGATAGTAAAAACGCCCGCTCTCGTGGAGAAACATCTAAGCCCATTGCTGTGGTATAATGATACAAAATACCTAACACAATTCCGAAACTTATCATTATAATCTTTTTACCAAATGGAAAATATCCCATTATCTATTTTCCCTCTTTCTTCTTAACATGGTCTACCAAGAAACCTACCAGTGCCCTTAACTCATCTTCTGACAAGGCAAAGTTTGGCTCAACGGCTTGGGGATTTGCCTGTTGCGGATTTCTTAAATGATAGAGCATATAGGCTGGTTGTAGCCGATCTCCCACAGTTCCAAGGTTAGGACCAACTACTCCACCGCCTTTCATGCCTTCCGCATGGCAGGTATTACAACCCTTTCCATAAAAAAGCTTTTCCCCCGCAGCAACCATTTCAGGAGAAGGCACGTCGGTTCCAAGAATATTTGGAAGAGCTTCCTTCGTAAGAAGATTTTTTCCCATAAATTCTGTCGCTACTTTTGCATCGTCTTCAGTCAAATTAAACTTGGGCATCTGCTGGCTGAGAGGTCGAATAATGTCAGGAGCCTGTAAAAACTCCCTCTCCCATCCCATCTTTATTTTACTACCTACGATTGTCAGATTGGGAGCATACGTTCCACCCTTGTCTTGTACCCGATGACAACTCAAACAGCGTATCTCATATAAAAGTTTTTCAAACCCTGCCAATCCATCACGCTTTTTTTCCACTACAGGCATAAGTTCTGGAATTCCTTTTATATCGTGACATACAAAGCATCTGGCATTTTCAACTATATTCTTTCCCTTTTCAATTAAGGCAATATCTTTTCTCAACCCATTAAATTCCTTTTCAGTCAACACCTGAACTTCTGGTTCAGCAGGTTTGGATTCCTTCGTATCACTTTCTTCTTTCTCTTCCGGTATGAATTGCGTGTCGCGCATAATAAACTCAACGATCCCCCGCAGATCATTATCCATAAATCTAAATTGCGCCATCATCGTATCAGGAAAATGATTTTTCGTGTTGCCAAGCCAGTCATATAACCAATTTCTGTTTATTTTCGTTATAATCTCACCCAGGTCAGGCCCTACTCCCACATTCCCACCAACTCCTTTTATTGGATGACAGATCGTGCAACGGGCACGCCCCCACACTCCTTTCCCGTTATTATAAACTTTATCCATTTTGTCATACTCGTCCTCTGAAAGCTCATCTTCTTTTTTCAACAAAAAAGCCTCCCATTCAATCTTAGGAAGTTCCTTTTCTTTAATACTGCTTAAATAAATGATAACTGACTTAATTTCCTCAAAATCCAAACCGAGGTTTGGCATCTTCGCGTTAGGCACTACTTTCTTTGGATTTGCAATCCACCGAGAAATCCATTCCACCTTGGCCTTATTGATAATATTTGCCAGGGGAGGTCCATTTTTAATCCTCTTATAAGGGTCTTCTAATTCGAATGGAAGAACAGACCATTGTTCAGGAATCCGATATTTTTTATCAAGTTCTAAAAAGAGGGCATCTATCTTCCTTTCCTGCCCGAAAGAAACACTTAGAGAAACTATTGATGACAAGCACACAATAGTTATTAAAATCGATATCGCTCTAATAGGCAAACAGATTAACAACCTTACTCTCATAAAGACTCCTTAACAAGAAATTACGCTCTTTTGAATGCGATCAAATCTTTTTTTGAATTTCTTTAATTGCTATTCCTCTTCCATCTTGGGTGGAAATCTGCGCAATCTTGCTATAAACCACATTTCAACGCTTGCACCAATAACAATGGCAAATAGTACATACACAAAAACTGTCTTAGGCACAGGCTTTTCCAGCATGACGTAATACCATGCGGATACAGACTTTTGACCACCAACATCACTATTTGAACCATCCCATACCGCAAAGGCAACAGGGATCAATTTCCCGACTTCAAACTGAATATCCCCTTTTGCATCCTCCGTCTTCAAAGCCCTCTTCAAAACCACCTTCCATCTTCCATTCTGATAAATGCCTTTTCCCATAACATTCTGGCTCTCGGGCGGCTGTGTTGTAATATTCTTAAAACCTTTGGCGTTCATCTCAGCAACCATACCCGGTTCCGTTTCTGGCGCTTCTATAATCGAACCGAATCCCTCAGCCCAATATGCCTTCCAACTCCAAAGATTAACCGCCCCGCTGGAATCACCCATCGCAAAATAAGGTTTCTTTAGCGACTCTGGAATCTTTGTCGGAAATTGAAGAGAAATGGCGTCTCTAAAGATTTCCTCCTGCTTATTCGTGGAATCATCCCACTCTAACAAAAAGACAATTTCACCCTTATTATACATTGCCCTAATCATAATTGCATCTATCGATGGCGCCCAATGTCTCGGACTTGTAATAATTTGGCCTGCCAAAGGAATCTCCATTGCAGTAGTCTTGTCCCAGCTCTCATCTAAAGGGTCCGTCGGTAGTTGATCTCCTTCAAACAACTTTACCTTTACCACTACGTCAGACGCCATATCTTTTGCTATACTTTTTACATAGTGAACAACATGCCAGCGATCCTCGTCGGAAAGCTTTTCCAAATAGGATCCCATCGGAGTTTCATTGAATCCTGTGGAAATCGTGCGATAAATATCTTCGATCGTATTACCACCCTTAAAATTCCAGCTTTTTGATAAATCCCTGGCTCGATAAGGCATATTCCACTGCGTTTGTAAAGCAACCGTCAAAGGCCCGTTTCCCCTGCCATCATCGCCGTGACATTCGAAACATTTTGTCTCCTTAAATAACTCCTGACCTCTTTTTACACTTTCTGGGGTAGAGGCTACGCTCCCTACGCTTACAACCTTTGGTGTCGTATCTTTCTTAAACTGGTCATTAAAGGTCTTGATATAGTAAATTACCTGCCAGCGCTCTGTTTCACTAATCGTACTCCAGAAAGGCATGGCAGTGCCTTCGATTCCACTGGTAATAATTCTAAACAGATCCTCGTCTGTGGGAACCGAACCAAACGTTGTGGAACGGACTTTGTATTCATTCCTTGTAAAATTTCTAGGTTTTGGGAACATTGTCTTTGCGGCAGGACCGTCGCCTTTGCCTTCGATTCCATGACAATACCAACACCTCTTTTCGAAGACTTTTTTTCCCTCAGAAACAGCTTCTTGTGTTTCTGACAATTTCGGAGGTACTTCATGCTTATATGTCCTAAATAAATGCGATGACTGGGCAGATACCTCCCCGCGCACCCCAAAAACACCAATACATACGCCGATTAATCCAAAACTAATTAATCCTTGTTTAAGCGCTTTTATCATAGTATTTACTTGCTCTTCTTCTATTGAC
>Ga0105164_10001021_pt1 | contig 18231 bp, 21 predicted proteins | sample VDWuncwatermetaG_FD_89674 | JGI IMG/M metagenome (GOLD analysis project Ga0105164, IMG submission 89674) | Wastewater microbial communities from Netherlands to study Microbial Dark Matter (Phase II) - VDW unchlorinated drinking water | ecosystem: Environmental > Aquatic > Freshwater > Drinking...
CGCCAAAGGCGAGCCTCCCCGGGCATAGCCCGGGGTCTCCTGCGGAGGCGGATGATTGTAATTATTCAGAAAAGATCTTATTCTTCCCAAATAGCCTGAAAATATTATTTAAATCCGACAGTTCTAAAGTTATGAATTTTTCTTCTTTAGCCATCAGCCGAGCATTCTCATCTATTCCGTCTAGGGCAATAACAATCTTACGTGTATATTTATGCTTCAGCTTCCTGCAATTCGAAATAATTTCTTCCATAGCTGTGTCGCAAATGTGGTCTTTCCTAACGGCGAATAACCACGGCCTGCTTTTGGTTCCGCAGATTATCAGCGGAGTAGATGTCTGTTGATTCCGGATTTCTATATTATTAAAAGTCGGCAAGGAAATCCTTCGGGAATTTAAATATACCGTTTCATTTCCGAATGTTAGAAATAAGTTTTTCAAGCGTTCAAGCGCACTTCTCTGTTTATTCTTTAGAAAAGAGTTTAATCTATCCCGCATCAATCTCCTGAAACGTTCTCCCATAATATTAGTTTCTATTTCTAGGCTCGATTTCTTGTTCTCATAAACATCGGTAACCCAGATTCTAAAAAGCTCATCATATAGATAATAAAATACGCCGTTTTTATGGATATAATCCAATTCTAACAAAGCATTCAAGTGATTTAAGAATTCCTTCTCTGAGCCTGTGTTCAGATATTCTTTGATCTGTTTTGACTTGAGACAATTATGCCCCAGAGCCAGGAGTATGGACGTATATGAAATAGGGGACCTATTTGTTGGCAGCTGGTTCATCCGATAGTTGAAGATTTGATTTAATATTCCTTCCGAATTAAAAAGTACCCCTGAGATCGACTCAATTATGACCGCATCGTTTACAAAGCTTAGTTTTCTTTCCATGGCAATGGATTTAATTTCCGAGGCGACGATATTTAAATAAAGCGGTTGCCCATTGGTTATTTCGATAATAAATTGTTTATAGTATGAGCTGCATTTAACGGGAGCTACTTTCTTCTCAATGAAGGATTCGCTTGTTTTTATATCGAAAGGTTCTAATGTTAATGTCTCGAAATTTCCAAATAGAAGCGTCAAATCATGGGAGAGAATCTTGCTGGCATGACTCACAGAAGAGCTGGAAATTATATGCATGACATTCTTGGATACCATTATTTTCTTGGCTAATATGCCAAAAGGGTTATTCAAGGATAACCTGTTCAATTTATGAAACTCTTCCAATATTACGATGACCGGTGTTTTGGTCTCCTGGGATAATGCCTGAGGCAAATCCAGCATAGTTGAATATGCGTTATCGATTGAACTGTTTTTTAAATAAGAGAGACATTTCTTAGCCTCTTCAGTTGTTTCTGGAATCAAATCTCTAGCATTTTCTAGGAGAATATCTAAGTTCTCGGGTGATGTTACCCCTCGCATTTTAAGAAAGTTAAATATGGTGAGGGCAACAAATCTCTTAGCCAGATGGTCGAAAGGTATAGAATTGGTAATCTCTAAATATATCGGCAGTATTGATTTTGAGCTTTCTTGTAACTTGGATAGAAATTGGAAAATCAAGGAGGTTTTACCAATGGCTTCCGGACCTAATAATGCAATATTCTGGCGGTAGCCTTCTTCTAGGGCGTGGGCTCTTTTTGCGAGGATATTTAAAAAGTGAGAACGATCGACAAAATTTATACCCACTACGGGATCAGTAAACATTTAACTATAAATGCGTTTTACACATTCGGCAGCACTGAGTACTCTGTACGAAGTGCCATCGGGGTATACGAATGTGTTGGCTCGTGTTGATTAAGTTTAATGAGGCAGACCCTTGACAAGCCAATAGCTTGTCAAGGGTAGCCCGTTCTATTCCGTTGTGAAGCGTCTGCGTCCGCCAAAAATCTTGGCGAGACAGCCTCGCCGAAGGCGGGCGAATTAACCCTTGACATTTTCAAGCGAAAATGTCAAGGGTAAGTTCGGACACATCTGTCTACCGACAGGTAGATAAGTTATGTTCTGCCAAAATCCTTGATTTTGGCGGGATCTCGCCATCCGCCTTTGGCGAGATGGCGGACGCTTATCTTATTAACATAAGGCCCCATAACTTATGTCCTCACTTATATATTGGCATCAGGGTAAAAAGTAAAAAGGGTTTTGAGGAACGTGTCCTTTGCGTATCTCAAAATGGAGCACATAATTACTGGCCCTTTCCGTTTTACCTACCTTGGCAATCAAATCACCTTGCTGGACACTTTGACCGATATTAACAAGGATTAGAGAATTATTTGCATATACACTGAAAAGATCGTCATCATGCTCTAGTATAATGGTTTTCCCGAAACCTTTGATTTTGTCTGAACAAAATATAACCTTCCCTGCCCTGGTCGCTAGCACGTTACTACCTTCTTTGGTAAGGATATCGATACCTCGGTTTATGGTGGAATCTGTTTTTTTAATTCCGAAGAAAGAAAGAACCTTTCCTTCTACAGGCCAGATAAAATAATTCAAACCATTGTTTTTTGCCACCTTCTCCATCTTTGGCTTAAGGCTGGTTATCTGGGGGATAAAGATTAATTGTCCTGGAGAAATTTTGGTGCAATCGTTTAAATTATTAGCTGCAACAATTTTATTTATATCGATATCGTATGTTTTTGATATTCGCCAGAGGGTTTCCCCTTTTGTTACCTTATGGTATGTCCCTTTTGGGGTAACTGTTTTTCTCTCAAGACTAGGATAACCTGTCCCTGGGGTTCTTGGCGTAGTGGCACAACCTGAAAGAACCGTGATTGCCGTAATTAATGCTAAAAATGCATACATTAAGAATTTTTAGCGGTCGAAGAAAATTGAATGCTCGCTTTTAACTTGGTCCCGCACTTTTAGTTGACTATAGGTTGATTAACGAATATTTATATGGAGCGGGTGAGCGGAATCGAACCGCCATATACAGCTTGGGAAGCTGCCATTCTACCATTGAATTACACCCGCGTATCACTTTTTCAATAGCTTCAGATGTTTGTCTACCAGTTTAATCGAACAGAATTCGCTGCACATCGAACACACATCTTTAGAGGCAGGGTTATTGCTGTAACGATACAGTCGTGCTTTTTCTGGATCGATTGACAACTTAATCTGTTTTTCCCAATCTCTCCTTTTTCTTGCAGATGAAATCTCCCTATCTTTTTCAAGTGCATTTTTCTTCCCTTTAGCTAAATCCGCAGCATGTGCAGCAATTTTAAAGGCAATAAGGCCTTCTTTTACATCTTCTACTGTAGGCAGGCGAAGATGTTCAGCCGGGGTAACGTAACATAGAAAATCCGCTCCATAATAGGCGGCATAGGCTGCGCCGATTGCTCCCGTGATGTGGTCATATCCTGGAGCGATATCGGTAACCAGCGGTCCAAGAACATAGAACGGAGCGCCGTTACAAAGTTTTTTCTCAAGCATTATATTTGCTTCAATGTGGTTTAAAGGCAGATGGCCTGGTCCTTCAATGATAATTTGGACACCTTTGCTTCGGGCACGCTGGTTTAATTCTCCTAATAGAATTAACTCCTCCATCTGTGCTCTGTCAGTTGCATCGATAACGGAACCGGGACGGAAACAATCTCCCAGGCTTAGGACTATATTGAATTCCTTGGCAATATCTAAAATCTCATCGAAGTATTCATAGAGAGGATTTTCCTTGTTGGTGTAAGCCATCCATTCAAGAAGTATTGCACCTCCCCTGCTGACAATATCCAATACCCTTTCTTGCTTGGAAAATGTTTCTAGCGTCTTTCGGTTCAGGCCACAGTGGATAGTAAAAAAATCTACGCCCTCTTTTGCTTGTTGCTCTATGGTGTTAAGGACATCTGTTGCGTTCATGCAGGAAATATTTTTCTTTTCTTTAGTGGCCTTTATGGCTGCTTCGTAAATAGGCACGGTGCCTACGGGGATAGTAGAGTTCTCCAAAATTGCTTTCCTGATTTCTTTTAAATTCTTTCCGGTTGACAAATCCATTACCGTATCTGCGCCATATCGGATAGAAATTTCTAATTTCTTTAACTCATCCTTTAGCCCGTTCGAATCCTGAGAACTTCCGATATTTACATTAACTTTTGTGCGCAATCCCTCCCCGATAGCGCAGGGACTGGGGAGCCGCTTTAGACGGTTTGCCGGAATAACAACAGTGCCCTTCTTAGTTTTTTCTACAAGGGTTTCCAATGAGACTTCCTCAGAAGAAGAGATCTTCTCCAGAATAACTTTTTTTTCGTGATTTAGTCCTTTAGCAGGCATTCTTTTTATAAAAAGCACTGATCCTGTTTTTAAATTCCCGAGCCCTTTGTCTAATATTTTCAGATTTTAATATGGCGCTTATGATAGCTACGGAGTTTACTCCGCAGGACAAAACCGTTTCGATGTTGGCTAAATTAATTCCTCCAATTGCAACTATTGCTAAATTACTAGCCCTCGCAATTTTGCGTAGAGTTGCTACGCCTACAGGTTTAAGCTCGGGCTTGGTTGGACTCGTAAATATTGGACCGAAGCTAATATAATCAATATCATAGTTCTGGGCCGTTTCTGCCTGAGCCAGGCTGTGCGTGGAAAAGCCGATAATTTTATCTTTTCCCAGGATTCTACGGGCAAGTTCGGGGGAAACATCTTCTTGCCCAAGGTGTACCCCGTCGGCCTGGACAGCTTCGGCAATATCTACCCGTTCGTTAATGATAACGGTTATGTTGTTTTTTTTTGTCAGATATCTAATTTTCTGCCCGATTCCAATCGCATATTTTGCCGGTGTCAATTTGGTTCTGAGTTGAATTATATCAGCTCCGCCGCAGATTAAATCATTTGTAATGGATAAGGGTCCTTTTTTTAGATAAGGCAGATCCAAATCCAATATACAATAAAACCTTCGAGCTTCAATGCTTTTTATGGACATGTTCGGTTAACTTTTTGCTGGCTTTTGATTCGAGGGCGTAAATCCTGAATCTTAATCTCCTAAACTTATCTTCTAAACGGACATTGCCTATTTTAGAAATCTCTTCTAAAACTCTTAAGGCCTCCTGAGCCCTTTGAATATTGGCTTGAAATAAAGTAATGAAGTTAACTCCACCTATTTTTTTAATGCTTAAGTTTTTACCGACATCAGAGCGGGAATCCCTGTATTTTAATAAATCTTCTCTTGTTAAGCCTTCCGTTTCCAGTATCTTTACGAGGTTATGCCTTGTTACTTTGAAGGATCGGGTTAGATACTTATCATTGATAAAAAAACGCATAATATCTTCGCATACCCTTAAGCCTTCTCTTGCCCGATTTAGATTCGCATCTATAATTCTAAAGACGGTATTTTTTTTCAATTTTTATAATCTTCTTAATCAATTCGGTTGTAGAATAACCCCGGACGAAATTGATGGTAATCACTTCCCCCCCTCTATCTTCAACGAATTCATATCCCACGATATCTTCTTTACTCCAATCACCTCCCTTAGCCAAAACGTCTGGCTTTAATTCTTTGATAAGGCAATGCGGAGTATTTTCTCTGAATAACAGGCAATAATCCACGCATTCAAACCCCGCTATCAAAGCCATTCTTGCGGTTTCGTTGTTTAAGGGTCGTTTTTTTCCTTTTATTCTTTTTACGGAAGAATCACTGTTGACCGCTACAATTAATATATCTCCTAGTTTTTTTGCTGCCTCGAGATATTTGAGGTGTCCGTAATGCAGAATATCAAAACAGCCATTGGTAAAAACAATCTTTTTTTTCTGGCGTTTCAATGAGGGGATTGTTTTCTTAAGCTGCCGAAGTGTTTTGATCTTATGCTCGGTCATTTAAATAAATGCTTCTTCCACTAGCTCGCAAAGAATATGACCTATTGTGATATGGGCTTCCTGAATATGCGCAGTGTTGTTAGAAGGAATAGTTATATTATAATCTGCTATTCGAGCAATTTTTCCACCATCCTTACCTGTCAAGGCAACAGTAGTCAGCCCCATATGTTTAGCCATTACCAAAGCCTCGAATACATTGTTAGAATTTCCGCTTGTAGAAATCCCGAAAGCGACGTCGTTCTTTCGAGCTAGAGCCTGAAGCTGGCGGACAAAGATATCCTTATAGTCGTAGTCATTGGCAATAGCAGTGATTACAGATGTGTTAGTATTTAGCGCAATAGCCGCTAAGGCCTTTCTTTCTCGGCGAAACCTGCCGACTAATTCAGCAGCAATATGCTGGGCATCGGCAGCAGAGCCGCCGTTACCGAAAAGAATAATTTTACCATCCTTTTTAAGGCATTTGGTTAATACCTTCGCGATTATTGAAATTGAATTAATCTCTTTGTGCCTTAGGTTATTCTTTATCTCTATGGATTCCTTTAACCAGAAATCTATTTTTTTCTTATCCGCTAACATATGCATTCTTGGTTTAGCCAAAAAAAGTCTTGGCTATTTCATATAATTCCATATCAACAGTTTTTAATTGTTCCACTGCTCTCTCGAGGGAAACGGTAACGATTTTATTCCCTTGTAGGCTTACCATTTTACCAAATTCTTTTTTTAGCACGAGTTCCGTAGCCTTAACCCCGAAGCGTGTCCCAAGCACTCTATCGAAAGCTGTAGGTGCTCCTCCTCTTTGGATATGCCCCAAGACTACAACACGGGTTTCATAGCTGGTTTTCTTTTCCACAATGTCAGCTAACGCCTGGCCTATTCCACCGAGCCTGACATGGCCAAATTCATCCAGTTTTTCTTCCTGAGTAACCATCTGGCCTTCTTTAAATTTAGCGCCTTCCGCAACTACGACAATACTGAAGGTCTTACCTCGCAAATGACGTCTTTTTATAAGGCTGCAAACTTCAGCTATATCTACAGGGATTTCCGGAATCAAAATTACGTCCGCGCCACCGGCTATGCCTGCTTCTGTAGCAATCCAGCCGGCATAACGACCCATGACCTCAACGACAATTATACGATGATGGCTTTCGGCAGTGGTATGCAGACGGTCGATGCATTCGGTAGCAATGTTTATCGCGGTGTCAAAGCCGAAGGTATAATCCGTAGCCGAGAGGTCATTATCTATAGTCTTAGGAACCCCTACTATGTTAAGTCCTTCACGGCTTAGCTTCAATGCTACTCCCAAAGTATCCTCTCCTCCAACAGCGATGAGCGCAGATAGGTTAAATGCCTTATAATTTTCTAGTACTTTTTTTACGTCTTCGGGCTTTTTGTAGGGATTTGTACGAGAGGTACCCAGTATTGTCCCACCTTTAGGAAGGATTCCGGAAACGGATTGCAAATCGAGTTTCAAAGTATCATTTTCTATCAAGCCCTTCCACCCGTTTCTGATTCCAATTACTTCATTGCCTTCGTTGATTGCCTTCCTTACGACCGCCCGGATTACCGAATTTAAACCTGGACAATCTCCTCCGCCTGTAAGTATTGCGATACGCATTTTACCTCCTTCAATGAGCAGACAACTTACGGAAATCCCGAGACTTCGGGACGACGTAAGTTATAGTCCGTCATTGTTTCAATGGCGAGACGTCTGCGAATTGAACCCAGCACTAATTTGTTAATAGCTTGTTTATATCCAAATTAGTGCTGGGTAAGTTCGGACTTATAAGTTATGTCGCTCATCCATAAATTAAAGCTCCATAACTTATGTCCTCACTTATTTTTTCTCGTAATCGTAACTTCTAAAAGGTATATCTGGTGTGTGTGTTTTTTGCGATGGTTCTTCTTTTTGTACAATCTTTAAGACATGGACTCGGATCTGAATGACATCTTCAATACTCAACATTTCCTGAAGGCGTGATTTAATTAGCTGCTGGATTTTTTCGGTAGTTTCCGGAATATTTGTGTCTGCCCAGAGAATTACCTTGGAGGTAATCTGAATCCCTTTTTTTGTAGCAATGACATCCGATTTTAATTCCTTTACTTCCTCAATGTGTTGAGCGGATTTGCGAATAAAATCTTCAATTGCGCTGAGTGAGACCGTTACCTGACCGTCGGGATTTGAGAAGGCAATAGTTTTCTCCCGCTGCATCTTACCAACTGTTAATTGATAACCTAAGATACTGAATATGATTAATAAAACACCCATGATGCCCAAGGTTAACTGGACATTGTAATTACTATTGATGTAGCCAAGAATGTTGTTTATATCTTGCGTAGAAATTTGTCTTAAAGCTATAGCAATAATAAATAGGCCATTGCCGACAAAGAAAATGCTGACAATTAAAGTTAATATTCTTTTTAATATTCGCATTAGGCTACCTCCTTCAATGAGCCCCGACGTATCCCGACGATTTTGTCGGGACTCCGACTTTGCGTCGGAGTCGTCGGGGTGAATTGATCCTTGACATTTTCAATAGAAAATGTCAAGGGTAAGTTCGGACTTATCCCGACGTATCGTCGGGATGTCCGCACTTATTTTATAGATTGAATTCCCTGTATGATTACATTCACTTCCGAAGGGATGATTCCCGTCATTTTCTCAAGTGCCGAGCGGATATTGGATTGTATATTCGAAGCCAGAAGAGCTAAATTTGCTCCATATTTAGCCACAACATATACCGTAATTCTTAACTCGTTATCGTCGTTAAATTCAATATAAGCACCACGCTCATAGATTTTTCTTGAAAAAAATCCTTTAAGGCTATTGAGAACACTTTTTCCGGTTCTGGCTACTCCTTCTACTTCCATAGTAGCAACTGCAGCAATGGAGGCAATAACTTCATTGCGGATCTTCAATGTCCCGGAATCTACCCTATTTTCCTGCTCTGATATGCTCCAAAAAGTCTTTTTCTTCATTCGGCCTCCCCTAATAAATTATTCACGAAGTCCGTATAAAATTTGCCCTCTATAAATTCAGGATTGGTAAAAACGGTTCTATATAAAGGTAGAGTTGTTTTAATAGGTTCAATTATAAATTCTTCCAGAGAACGTTGCATGGTTCTGATGGCTTCTTGACGTGTTTTACCGTGAACAATCAGTTTGGTTAGCAAGGAATCGTAATTGGGAGATACCTCAAATCCCGGATAAACATGGCTGTCTATTCTTACTCCAAAACCGCCGGGTGGATGGTATGCTGTAATCTTGCCCGGAGAAGGCAGAAAATTGTTTGTCGGGTCCTCGGCGTTAATGCGGCATTCGATTGCCCAGCCATTCATTTTAATGTCATCTTGCTTAAGGCTTAGTTTTTCTCCTGCCGCAAGCCTGATTTGTTGTTTTACCAAATCAATGCCGGTAACCATTTCTGTTACCGGATGCTCCACCTGAATCCGAGTATTCATTTCCATAAAATAATAATTTCCGAATTCATCGAGCAGGAATTCTATAGTTCCAACATTGGTATAATTTATTGATTTTGCTCCTTTTACAGCCAACTCGCTTAATTTCTTTCGCAGTTTAGGAGTGAGTGCTGGCGAAGGGGCTTCCTCGATTAATTTCTGGTAACGCCTCTGTATGCTGCATTCTCTCTCGCCCAAGTGGACCACATGGCCGTATTTATCGGCCAGAATCTGTATTTCAATATGGCGGGCTTTAGGGATATATTTTTCTATATAGACATCAGATTTACCGAAAGCCGCTTCCGATTCTGCCTGGCAGGTTAGAAGAGCGCTTATTAAGCGCACATCATTATGACATATGCGCATTCCCTTTCCTCCTCCTCCTGCTGCTGACTTTATGATTACGGGATATTTTATGCTCTGGGCAATCTTTAGAGCCTCTTCTTTATTTCTTATTGTACCGTTGCTTCCTGGAATTACCGGTAGCCCAATTTTGTGCATGGACTCCTTGGCCGCTAATTTCTCTCCCATGAGCCGGATATTCTCAGGTGAGGGGCCGATAAAGGTAATCTGACAGGATTGGCAGACCTCCGCAAAATGGGCATTCTCGGCCAAAAAACCGTAACCGGGATGAATCGCCTCGACGTCGGTTATCTCTGCAGCCGAAATGATATTCGGGATGTTGAGGTAACTTGCGCTAGCATTAGCCGGGCCGATACAGACGGATTCGTCAGCCAGTTTGGTATGCAGGGCGTCCGCGTCGGCTTCAGAGTATACCGCTACGGTACGTATACCTATCTCTTTGCATGCTCGGACGATCCTTAAGGCAATTTCACCGCGATTGGCGATCAGTATTTTTGAAAACATAATAAAGAATAAGCTCCGGGTTATAATGGTTCGACTGAGAATAGAGGTTGTCCAAATTCGACTGGGTCGGCGCTGTTGACCAGAACCTCGACAATCTTTCCTTTAATCTCGGTCTTGATTTCGTTCATTAATTTCATGGCTTCGATGATGCATATAACCTGCCCCGGTTCGATAACATCTCCTACGTTGACAAAGGCAGCGGCATCCGGATGCGGCGCCCGATAAAAAGTTCCAATCATAGGAGACTTGATTGGTGTCGATTTGGCTTTAGTCGTTGTGTCTGGTTGAGAACCGGCAACCTGATTTGAAGTTTGCTGCTTCTCCATCCGAGAAATTTCTTCGATCAATGCCGGGTTCATGCCTTGTAAAGAATTCTTTTTCAGACGGATTTTTGTTCCTTCTTTCTCCACCTCAATTTCAATTAGGCCGTGTTCATTCATCAGATTGATTAATTCCTTAATTTCTTTGAAGTCCATTTTTATCTCCTTCAGTAAATCCGTTGCCATTAGAACGTATTATATTTGAAGTAATTTAGCTGCCGAATCCCTTGATTACCCAAGTCGCGCAACGTATTCCCCAGTGCGCGTGTCTACCTTAAGCGTGTCCCCACTTTGTACAAATAAGGGCACCTGTATAGTGAAGCCCGTTTCTAGGGTTGCCGGCTTGTAAGTTGATTTGGCAGTATCGCCTTTCATTCCGGGTTCGGTGTAGTCTACCTTCAATTCTACAAATGTAGGAGGGGCAACCGAGATAATCCTATCTTTAAAATAAGACACGGTAACGAGAGTGTTTTCCTTTATGAAATTCAGGGCTTCTTTGATGGCTTCATTGGAAATGGCCCTCTGTTCGTATGTTTCTTCGTCCATAAAGTAGAAAATATCTCCCGAACGGTAAAGATATTGTAGCTTCTTCTGTGCGATAAAAGCTTCTTCCAGTTTTTCTCCCGACTTATAAGTCCGCTCAATTACCGCCTGTGTTTTTAAGTTACGCAGCTTTGTTCGCACAAAGGCACTGCCTTTTCCGGGTTTGACATGTTCGTACTCGAAAACAGAGTAAATATCTCCCTCAATCAATAAGGTAAGTCCGGTCTTGAGTTGATTCGTGCTAAGCATAGAAATACTCCTGCTTTAGTCTCTTAGAAATAACCTTGTGGCCGCTTTTGGTTACCATGACCATATCTTCAATGCGCATACCCCAGCTTCCAGAAAAATAAACTGCCGGTTCCAGAGTAAAGACCATATTTTCCTGCAATTCTGTTTCGCTTTTTGGGGAAATCCAGGGAGACTCATGAACCTCTCTGCCTACCCCGTGACCGAGACTATGCAGGAAGAATTTATCTAACTTATATTTCTTTAAATAGTTGCCGGCAAGATTGCTTATCTCTTTTGCCTTTACCCCCGGTTTTATGGCTGAAATAGCTTTCTCTTGGGCCTCCAATAAGATTTTATAAATCCTTTTCTTGTTGTTGGTAATTCTATCCGAAAATAACACTCTTGTCAAGTCGCAATTGTAACCGTTGTAATGTACTCCCCAGTCGATAAGAAGCAAGTCTTGCGGCTTCCAAACCCGATTTGTGGGATGGGCGTGCGGTCGGGAAGTATTTATTCCCGAGGCGGTAATTGTATCAAAGGCAGATTTCAAACCGCCTTTTTCCCGGATAAGCACTTCGAGGCGGTCAGCGATGCATCTCTCGGTCATTCCCGGTTTTAATTCTTCCCGCAAAGCCTCGAATGCACAAATACCGATTTCGATAGTTTCTCTTATCTTCTTTATCTCCGACGTATCTTTGATAGAACGCATGCCTTCTATAATATCGGTAGTGGGAACAAATTTGACATCATCGCAGGCTTCTTTTAACAGCGTATACTGACTATAGGTTAAATTTTTAGCTTCGAAGGCTATTTTTTTTAAGGCAAGTTCCCTAAACTTGCGGGATAAGACTAATGGGATTCTTTGTGAAGTTATCTGGGCCTTGAATTCCTTTAGAGATGAGGCCTCTTGAATAAAACGGGGGTCGGTAATGATTAAGTTAGTTTTTCCCGGAGCAATCAGGAGGATGGCATCGCCCTGCTCAAGTCCGGAAAGATAACCGATGTTGATATCCGAGGTAACCAGAAAGGCATCTAAGCGCTTTTCTTCAAGAAAAGATGAGATTTTATTAAGACGTTGTTTCACGGAAGATTATTTCTTGTGAATAAGATGCAAAACAGCCTCGAGTCCCAGCAGGTAACTGTATAAGCCGAAACCGGTAACCTGGCCTTTAACCACCGGGGCAATTAGAGAGGTGTGGCGGAAATCTTCACGGGCATAGATATTTGAGATATGTACTTCTACCGTAGGAATCTTTGTGGCCTGAATCGCATCACGTATGGCAACGCTGGTATGGGTATAAGCTGCAGGGTTGATTATGATACCCGCAAAACTTGATTTAGCTTTCCCAATAAGCCCTACTATTTCTCCTTCGTGATTTGTCTGAACGATATCGAGTTCGATGTTTTTTTCCTTGGCTAATTCCTTGAGTGATTTATTAATTTGCGCTAGGCTTATTTTCCCATAGATCTCGGGTTCACGCTTTCCCAGAAGATTTAGATTAGGGCCATGGATAATCAATATGCGAGGCATTGTTTTTCTCCTTTCAATGAGCAGATGGTTTACAGCGCAAAGCGCCGTAAACCATAGCCCGTTCTATTCCGTTGTGAAGCGTCTGCGAATTGACCCCCACACCAATTGCGTACTCGCATGTTGTTTATTGCAATTGGTGTGGGGGTAAGTTCGGACTCATAAGTTATGTTCCGCCAAAATCCTTGATTTTGGCGGGATCCCGCCATTCGCCGTAAGCGAATGGCGGACGCTTACACTTTTAATATATCCCTCCACAACTTATGTCCTCACTTATTTCTCCGCTTCATCAATAAGCATAATGGGGATGCTATCGCGTATGGGATATTTAAGCCCGCATTTCTTACAGACAATTCTGTTAACTTTTAGCTCGACGTCCCCCTTGCAGGATGGGCAGGCTAAAATAGACAGTAATTCTTTATCAATCATTTTGTAAGCCTCCTTTTAGAAGTATGTCTTTTAAGAAATACACTATACCGCCAACAAAACTGACCGCAAGCATAACCCCCAACCATAATACGGATATGGCCAAGGCGTGTTCCTTTCCCACGTATTTGCCCAGGAAAAGCACATAAGCTCCTTCTCTAAGACCAAGGCCGTTAAGAGAAGGTAGCATGCTGACCACAGAAATAATCGGCAGGGTTAAGAAAAGAAGGCCCAAGGAAACCTTAAGCGATAGTCCATTAGCGAGAATAGCCACCACTAGTACCGATGCAATCTGAGCAATTATTGATGTATAGATAGCAAAAAAGATAATTCCTAAGTTTCCTTTATATTGCGCCAGAGCCTTAAAAAACAGATGTATCTTACGCTCTAACCCGGATAACTTTAATCTGGACACGAGATTTCTAAATTTATCGGTAAGGAAATCTGTGGATATTACCAGAATCAGAAAAAAGGCCAACAAAAGCATTCCCAAGATTACATAGGTTATCAGAGGACTTTTAAGTGTTTTATCAGCAAAAATCAGGGCCAATGCAGCGATAAGAATAAAGGAAAACAGCCCGAAGATACGGTCGATAATAATTGAGGTATACGATTCTAAGGTTTTATTAGTATATCGAGCCGTATAATGGGCCTTGACGAAATCGCCGGCAACCGAGGTGGGAAGAAAATTGTTAAAGAAGAATCCGATAAGACTTAGATAGGTTACATTTCTAACCGGAATTTCTATATTCTGAATCGCCATAACCCTCTTGAGGCGCATGGAGAGAATTATAATGATTGCAAGAAATAAAATGATGGCCAGAAAAAAATAATTCAATTTCACCTGTTTCAGTATAATTAACAGATTCTTTAAGTTGTTGCGCATAATAAAAGCAAGCAGACCGAGAAAGAATAGGCTGACGAAGATTTTTATTATCGAACTGGTTTTCTGTTTCATTTTCAAAATCAGCCTTACAACTTAGCTTTACTTACGTTCGCTAAGTTGTGGCTTTATTTGCCTTACTAATATAGATAGTTCTCAGCTGATATAAGAGGTTATCTAAAAGCTCGGCCTCCTCTTTATCTAAATTATTTTTGGTTTTTTCTTTAATAACACCAAGAATGTCAATGAGGTATTTTGCCTGAGGTAGGTTGTCTTCTTTATTTCGGGTGAGCGGATTTTCTAACTCACCCAGGGCAATCATGGCCTGTAGCCCTAAACTGCTTAAGAAAAACTTGAAATCTGGCGTAGGAATTTCATTTTCCTTATTAGTTTTTGATGTTTTTTTTTCTTCTTTTACTGTTTCTTTCCAAGTTTCATCAATTTTTTTCTCTTTCTCTTCCATATTCAATGAGCCCCGACGATACGTCGGGGCGAATTAAACCCAGCCCTAATTTTAAAAAAATCGCTGGGTTTTGGTTAAAAGCTAGTTTTTTATTCTCAAGCCAAGACTCTTAGTCTATCTCGACTACAAAAATTAGGGCTGGGTAAGTTCGGACTTATAAGTTATGTTCCGCCAAAATCTTTGATTTTGGCGAGATCCCGCCATCCGCCTTTGGCGAGATGGCGGACGCTTACACTTTTAATATATCCCTCCATAACTTATGTCCTTACTTACCTTACCATAATTCCAGCATAGCCCACCACCGAGGAGTAGTCGCCTGAAGCGTTTGCGCTGGTTTGATATTTTACCAGCTCCGCAGTCTTTGCCCCCAATTGTTTGGCGGCTGAAAGCATTATAATACAGGGGGCGTAGCCGCACATAGTTATATCGTATTTTTTAATCCGCTCATACAGCAGTTTTTCATCAAGCTTGATTATGGCCTCAATTGCCAGTTTGTCTTTTTTCTCGGCATCCATTTGTGACTCGTAATGTGTCATATCCGAAGAAGCGATAATCAGGATATTTGTTTTTAGCGTTTTTATCACCCGGGAAATTTCTTCTCCGATTCTTCGGGACACATCTAATCCAGCTTCTGCGATAACTATGGGGATAATTTCGAATTCCTTCTTAAAGTACTGGATAAAAGGGATTTGTACCTCTACGGAGTGTTCATATTCATGGGCCAGAAAATCCTCCTCAAGATATTGGGAAGAATTTAAGATTTCGCTAGCGGCCATTTCATTTATTGCTACGGTACCCAAAGGCGTAGACCAACTGCCTCGGGCCATTAGACTGTACGGTTTACCTAATCCCGTATGATTTGGTCCGATAAGGATTATCGTTTCGTTCAGCTCTATTCTCGAGAACAACTCTCCGGCGACTTTGCCAGAATACATATATCCGGCATGCGGGGAAACTACACCCAGACATTTTTCTTTACCCTGGCTTTCTTTAACCAGCTGGCTTAATTCTCTTGACAGGGCATCTCGATTCCCGGGATAGAATTGCCCGGCCACATACGGCTGGCGTATAGTGTTCTTGCTTGTACTGTTCATAACGCTTAATCGTTGATATTTATTAAATTAGCAAAATTTATCACGACTAATAAGATAGCACAAATGTATATTCTAATCAATCTATCTTTTAAAGAGCCTTGGGATTAGCTCTACAAGACAATAGTTATTTAGATTAAAATATTTCTTGCTGACTGCCTTTAGGTCTTCTTTTGATATAGCCTTGATTTTGTTTTCAAACGATTTATAATTACCGAAACCCAGCCCGTATAATTCATCCAGAGAACTCTCGAAGGAAAAAGAGCTGTTTGTCTCCAGATTGCGTTTTTGATTTCCGATTAATTCGGCCTTAGCCCGTTCTATCTCCGCATCTAAGAAATCTTGCTCTTGAAGGTTTTTAACCTCCTCAAGTAGCATATCTTTAACCTTATCCAAATTATCTTTGTCTGTTGCTGCATAATAAACGAAATATCCCGGGTCGATTCCTTCGACATGATAGCTACCCACTACATAGGCCAGCCCTGACTGTTCGCGGATTTTCTCAAATAGACGATTCCCCTGTCCGTTGATGATTCCGTTCAACACTTCAAAAGTATAACGTTGAGGATCATGTAGAGATACCGTTTGGAACCCTATCATCGCGATTGCCTGTTTTTTGTCAGTCCTCTCACGATATATCCTGGGAGATTTTATTTCGTCTTCGCGGGAAATCCGAGGGAATTGGAATTTATTACTTGGGTTCCATGGAGAAAAATAGGATTTTATTTCTTTGATTATAATGTTGCGGTTGAAATCTCCCCAGACGGCCATTACACAGTTTGAAGGTGAAATAATATTCTTGTAAAATGCGAAGATGTCTTGCCGGGATAGCTTTTTTATAGAGTCTATTTCTCCTAAAACATCCATACCATAAGGATGTTTCAAAAATAAAGTTCTCCGGAGCAGCTTGGAGCCGTAACTAAATTGGTTGTCATTAATGCTTCTTATCCTGGCTATGGTTTGTACCTTTTCTTTTTTCAGCTCTTCTGCGGGAAAGTTGGCATATCGCACAATTTCAGCGAGAATTTTTATTCCTGATAGAGCGTCCTTGCCTAATAAATCCAGGGAGAGTCCGAAGCTGTTGTTTCCGCTAAAAGTCTCCAGGTTCATTCCCTTCTCCTCAACCAAGGTAGCTATCTCCTCGGCTGTTTTATGCCTGGTTCCTTTGACAATAAGCTGGGCACATAGGTTAGACATACCGTTATTTTCCTTATCTTCTAGTCTTAATCCACCCAGAAAACTCATCCGCATAGATACAATAGGTAATTTATGTTCTTCTTTAAGTAATAAGGTCATGCCATTAGGTAGTTTTAATTTTTCAATCTCACTTCCGCCGTGAATAATTTTCGATTCCTGTACTTTTGTTTTTGGTTCTTCCTCTGGCCTAAGTACCACGGTAACTAAATTTTCTGTTCTTAGATATTTTCGGGCTACCTCAAGCAGGTTCCGAGGCGTAATCTTTCTAATCCTATTTATGTAATGGACGTCAAAATTGACATCTCCAGTAAGGAACTCATTGGCAGCCAGTTCGTGGGCCTGAGCCGAGACTGTCTCGTGTTCAAAGTTGAATCTAGCTAAGAATATGTTTCTTGCCTTGGCAAGTTCTCCGGGGCTGACCAGGCGTTGTTTAATTTTATTTATCTCTGAAAGTATCTCCCGCAAGATTAGCTCTTTATTTTTATAGTCGGCCGTCAAAGAGATTGCAAATATTCCTCTGTCCTTAGGAGTATGGTTGAAACAGGATATCGAATAGAGGAGGTTTTCCTTGTTTTTTAGTTTGCTGCTTAGGCGGGAGCTTTTACCGTCTCCGAGGATGGCTGCCAATAAATCCAGGGCAAAAAGGTCTGTATCGTTAATCTCTACACCGGGAAATCCGAGCATTAGATACATAAGTTTTGTAGGAAAGGGCTCTTCATAGTAGCGCGGCGAGATTGCCGGGGCTTCCGGTATATTTAAGGCTTTTATCTCCCTGCCTCGCTCAATCCCTGAGAATTCTTCTTCGATAATCTTAAGCACTTCCTGGCTGTCAAATTTTCCGGCAAGGCTTAAAACCATGTTGTTGGGGATATAATTATCCCTGTGATAATTTATAATATCATCCAAGGTTAGCTTAGCGAATGACTCGGGGTATCCTATTACGGGGTGCCGATAGGGATGCCTGAGATAGAAATTAGCCCAGAACAAACGTTGAATTTTTCGCGCAGGTTCGTCTTCGTCTAATCGCATTTCATTTAAGATTACTTCGCGTTCTTTCTGAAATTCAGCTTGATTTAAGGAGGGTTTGCAAACCGATTTAATTAAAATATCGAGAGCGGCGTATAAATTTTCTCGGGGCACGGTAGTTACAAAAGCGGTATAGTCGTAACTTGTAAAGGCATTAATTTCTCCGCCGAGGGATTTTATCCGGCGAGCGATCTCGCCAGCTTTGTAGCTTCCATTGCCTTTAAATATCATGTGTTCCAGAAAATGAGATATCCCTGTACCGAGATACTGGTTCTCGGTTGCCGAGCCGGATTTGACCAGCAGTTCTATGCTGCCCAGGTCCGAAGAAGGCATTTCTTTGGTAACGATGGTTAAACCATTTTTTAGGGTAACTTTGTTAATTTCCTCGTCAGCGCTTGAGATATTAG
>Ga0105164_10001022_pt1 | contig 18225 bp, 14 predicted proteins | sample VDWuncwatermetaG_FD_89674 | JGI IMG/M metagenome (GOLD analysis project Ga0105164, IMG submission 89674) | Wastewater microbial communities from Netherlands to study Microbial Dark Matter (Phase II) - VDW unchlorinated drinking water | ecosystem: Environmental > Aquatic > Freshwater > Drinking...
GGCCTTTCCGTGGGGAGATTGAAAGGGACGTAGAGCGTCTGGGTATAAAGGAAAACGTCCTATTGTGTGGCTTCAGGAGGGACATCCCAGAAATCCTCAGCATTGCCGAGTTCTATGTCCACCCTGCTGTTATAGAGGCCTTCGGTATCGCTGTCCTGGAGGCCATGGCTATGGGCAAGGCGGTGGTGGCCTGCGGGGTGGACGGTGTGCCTGAGGTGGTGGTGGAGGGAGAGACGGGCCTGCTGGTAAAGCCAAAAGACCCTGGGTCACTTGCCAGGGCCATAATAGAACTCCTCCAGTCCCCTTCCAGGGCAAAGGAGATGGGACAGAAGGGCAGGGAGCGGGCCGTAAACCACTTCAGTGCGGAAAGGACGGCCAGAGGGCTTGAGAAGGTATACGAACAATTTATCCTGACCAAGGTTCTTCCTAAAGAGGAGTCTCAGGATGAAGAAACCCAGAAACTAAGAAGCTACTGGACTAGGGAATATTACGCCCACCATGCTGAAGGGAGGGACAGGTGGTTTGCCTCTGACCCTTTGCTGGCCTATGAGGACAAGGTAAGGCAGAGGGCCATTTTTGAACTCCTCAAGCCTGCGAGTGGAGAAAGAATCCTGGAGGTGGGGTGTGGGGATGGGACAGATTTAATTCTATTCGCCTCAAGAGGGGCAAGGTGTGTGGGTATGGATTACGACCACAGGATAGTTGCTGTAGCAAAAGAAAAATTAACTAAAGACAACAGGAGAGGTGTCCTTGCAGTAGCTGACGGCACCAAACTACCTTTTAAGGATTGTAGTTTTGACAAGGTCTCCTGCTCTGAGGTACTAGAACACATCCCGTCATATAAAAAGGCCCTGAAAGAGATTAACAGGGTATTGAAACCCAGTGGGCAGGCCGCCTTCACTGTCCCCAACCGATATAGCCTGAAGGGAATAAGTAAGGGATATAAATCTTTTATAAACAGGGTCTTCAACAGGTGCGACCTTCGCCCTTATGACGAGTGGAAGACCCGAGGGGAATTAAAAGTGGCCCTTAACGAGAGTGGGCTGGAGGTGCAGGAGGAGATAGGGGTAAACTTTGCCCCGTGGTTCTTTAAATCTCCTTCCTTATGCAGGATGATAATAAGGATAGTGGAGTCTGTTGAAGACAAGATTAAGTGGAAACTACCAGGCTGGGGCAATACCCTGGCAGTGCTGGCTGTGAAAAACTCCACCGAAAGTCCAGGAGGCGAGGATGCCTAAGGTCTCAGTCATTATACCTACACTGGACGGCTCATGCGGTGGGAACGTAGGGAAACTGCTTGAGGATATAAAGAGACAGACCCTCAAAGACCTGGAGGTCATACTGATCAAGGGAGTCAGGCCCAACGGCAGGGCAAGGAATGAGGGGGTGAAGAAGGCCCAGGGAGACTACCTTGTCTTTATTGATGACGACAGCATACTGGGCCACGAGAGGGTTATTGAGAACCTGGTTGCCCCCCTGGAGAGGGAGGAAAAGATTGGCATGACGGGGGCCTCCCCCATGTATCCCAAAGACCTCCCCTGGCTTCAGGGGACGTTTGCCCGGATAAGAGTGAGGGAGTTCCCCATTGTGAAGGAAATAGTAGATACTGATTATGCCCGACATGCCTGTTGTGCCCTACGGAAGGAGGTGTATGAGGAGGTGGGTTGGGAGAGTGAGGACCTGATTACTGGCACAGACGACGACCTCCGCCAGAGGCTCCACAGGGCTGGTTACAGGGTGGTGATTGTCCCGGAGACATGGGTCTATAGTCTTACAGAGGCGGACTTCTCTGGTATTCTGCGGAAATCCTTCAAGATGGGCCTTGGCTCTGCCTATGCCTGTAAAGTACATCCAGAAATCTTTGGTTATCCCAGGATAAAGCTGGTGAACTATCAGATAAAGACAGCCCTGGGGACGCTCCTTTATATACTTGTAACAGGTCCAATCAAGATACTGATGTACTTGTTAAGCCTGCGGCCCTTAAATGCCCTGTTGAGCATACCATGTACGGCAGGCTTTCTATACGGCTGGCTAAAGTTTCCATCCAAACGCTGAGACGTTATTTAAACCCTTGAACCTTTAAACCTTTAAACTCTTGAACTTTATCTTTTTGGTATGCCCTTTTAATCTTTACAGACAATTATCCGCCTCAGCTGGGAGGGAGTCGCATGCCCCAGAGTATAACTTAACTGGAGGTTATTTTCCATTATTTCTGCGAAATTCAATATTTCTCAAGTACGATAGAGCAATCTGAACTCATATTTCCTAGAAGAGGAAATTTTGTCAAAACAAAGTCATCAAATTTTGCTATCCGCCATAGTATTTCTGGAGACCCTAATATTTTATTTACAAACCGTGCAAACAAACGATGCCTCTTGACTTCCGTACGGGAAAATGGTTCTGACAAAATGGCTATATCGGAATCATTCAAAGGTTTTTCATTCATAGTTCCATAAATTCCAGTGCTATGTGAAGAAAGGGCACGTCTAAGTTTTTGTAAAAAATGTATTAATCGTAGAACTTCATAATATTCAAAAAAATAAGCCTTTCCACCTCTTCGTAATACCCTATACAACTCATCCCTCACTTCCAAAATATCTAAATGGTGTAAAATGCCAACACCCCAAACGACATCGAAAAAATCATCGGGATAATTCAACTTTTGCGCCCTCATAACTTCACAATTAATGTTAACCTGATTAATCCTTGCCCTTTTCTGGGTAATCTCAACAAATGCCGGAGATAAATCGAAGGCATATGTGATAGCTCCCCTCTTAGCAAAATATGCAGCCCATCTACCGTCACCACAACCATAATCCAGTATTTTCTTGCCTCTTATATCACCCATTGCTTCTATTGTCCGATACTGGATTAAATTCGTGCCTGTCCCTTTGTTGGAAAGTAATTTCCCATCTACCAAAAAATTTTCATCTTTTAAACTAACGTATTTTTTCGTATACTCGTCAAAATACCTGAGTTCATCTTCGTCCCTTTTGCTTAATTCCATCTTCTATCTCTCCCGATGGGGTGTTGTCCTATAATTCCTGTAAAAACTTGAATAAGCAGGGAAATGGCGTAAGATACCGCATATATTGTAGTTAATCTTGTCTTTAAACCTTTTTAGATAAGGAGGTACTTACGCCATAGCCAAGAGGATACCACCGAGTAGCCTGATGAGGCAAGAGCTTTCTGAGGTGTTTAAGGGTAGGGGAGAGACGGCAGGACATCCCCTGGATGAGCTGGGGTTAGAAGTGCAGGAAGAAATGGGAGTAAACTTTACCCCGGAGCTCTTCGGATATCCGTCTTTATGCAAGAGGAGACCTCTGAAAATGTCTATGAGTGCCCTTAATTCTTCCCCCTCCCTTGCCTGCCCTTGAGCGAAGCGAAGGGATGGGAGGGGGAAGGCCCTGTACCACCCGTGTACCACAAGGGTACAGGGCCGAGGTGTAGGATAAAGCCCTGTACCTAATTGGTACAGGGCAAGGGTGCAGGACAAAGCCCTGTACCAGATTGGTACAGGTAGGAGTTTTGCAGAGGTCTCAGGAAATGGTTTATTTGAACCCTTGAACTCTTAAACCTTTGAGCCTTAATCTTTTATAGTATGGCCCTTTTAATCTTCACAGACAACTACCCACCCCAACTGGGAGGGATAGGTACTTACGCCTATGAACTAGCCAAAAACCTCCATGCGGAGGGTGTAGGTAATAGTGCTTGCCCCCAGGGTTGAGGGAGATAAGGAGTGGGATTTAAGGGAGAAATTTATCACTTATAGACTGGTCAAGAAGAGGCCCCTCTTTGAATTCCATGCCCTGCTACTGCTGTTTTATCTGACGCTTCGTGGTCACGTGGACAGGGTCTTGTGCATGATCGGTCATCCCTGTGGCAGTCTGGCAATACTGACGAATTTTTTATTCAATGTGCCCTATTACGTCGTTGCTCACGGGGGTGAATTCCTGGAGCTGGAGGGCGGCTGGCTGAAGAGGCTGAGATACAGGTGGCTCCTCAGGCCATTAAAAAGGCTTGTCCTGGGAAGGGCCTCCACCCTCTTTACCTATAGTAATTATACAAAGAGATGGCCGATGGCCTTCGGTGTGGACGAGAAGAAGATTGTCCTAGTACCCGGGGGGACAGACCCTGAGAGATTCCAGTCCGTGAGGAATAGAGGGGAGATAGCACGGAGATACGGACTTGAGGGCAAGAAGGTATTGCTCACGGTTGCCCGTCTGGCACCACATAAGGGGTTGGACACAGTTATTAGTCTAATGCCGGAACTCATCAAAAAGATACCCAACCTGGTCTACGTTATTGTTGGTACGGGTCGCCAGGAGTCTGCCTTAAGGGATATGGCCAGGCGATTAAATCTTGAGGGCTATGTCCTCTTTACTGGGCCTAAGCCCAGAGAGGAGCTTCCTGGACTCTACAGCGTTTGTGATGTCTTTGTGATGGTAAGTAAGGAGATGCCTTTTGACGTTGAGGGTTTTGGTATTGCATTCCTTGAGGCTAACGCCTGCGGTAAGCCTGTGATAGGGGGGAGGTCTGGTGGCATCCCGGAGGCAGTAATCCATGGAGAGACGGGCCTGCTGGCTGACCCTAATAACCCGCAAGAGATATTTGCGGCTGTAGTCAAGTTACTTACGGATGATTTCTACGCAAAGAGGCTGGGCGAGAGGGGGAGGCGGAGGGTGGTGGAGGAACTCAATTGGAGGGCCACTGCACGCAGGATAAAAGAGGCAATATACTCGGGCAGGGGATAGAGGGGAGACACACCCCTTAATCCCCTCTTATTAGAGGGGAGGAACACATATAATGAAAATACTCATCACGGGTGGTGCGGGTTTTATAGGCATCAACGCAGCAAAACGGTTCCTTGACGAAGGACACCGGGTAATTATCTTTGACAATCTTTCTCGCAGGGGCGCAGAGTATAATCTTAACTGGCTCAAAGGACAAAAGGTGTTTGAATTCGTTAAGGGAGACATACGAGATTTTGAGCAGGTTAAGAGGGTCTTCTATAATCATAAGGCTGTAGACGTGGTACTGCACCTTGCTGCCCAGGTAGCAGTGACGACTTCGGTGTTAAATCCAAGAGAAGACTTTGAGCTGAATGCCCTCGGCACGTTCAATTTGTGTGAAGCCGTTCGGCAGTCTCAGCCAGAGGCTATTCTCCTGAACGCCTCAACCAATAAAGTTTATGGAGAGACGGAGGATGCTAAGGTCGTTGAGCGAAACGGACGGTATGCGTATGCCAATCTACCTGGAGGTATCTCTGAGGACTGGCCCCTTGACTTCCATTCCCCTTACGGCTGTTCAAAGGGGGCCGCAGACCAATACGTGAGGGATTATGCCCGTATTTACGGCATAAAGACCGTAAATTTCCGCCAATCTTGCATCTACGGATACAGACAATTCGGGATAGAAGACCAGGGCTGGGTGGCATGGTTCACTATATGTGCCGTTCTTGGGAGAGAGGTCACTATCTATGGCGACGGGAAACAGGTCCGTGATGTACTCTTTATTGATGACCTTATAGATTGTTATCTGAAAGCTATTGAGTACATTGATAAAGTCAAGGGTAAGAACTACAACATCGGAGGGGGCCCTGAAAACACCCTCTCCCTCCTTGAACTCATAGCCTTATTGGAAGGGTTTATTGGTAAAAAAGTCCATTATACGTTTGATAAATGGCGGCCGGGTGACCAAAAGGTGTTTATCTGTGATATAGAAAGGGCTGAGAAAGATTTTGGTTGGAAGGTAAAGACGCAGGCCAGGGAGGGGGTAGAGAAACTCTTCCGCTGGGTTTTAGAGAACCGGGGTCTTTTTGGTTAGCTAATTCTGGCGAGAGTCTTTAACACGTTGCTCCTTGTTGGGCTTCTCACAGGGGGTCCCCATTCACAGAGGAGGCTAAGGAGAAAACAAGCGGAAAGTTGAACGTCCTGCTAAGACATGTATGAGTATCTTCCAGCCGGCATGCCTTTACAAGCCCAATCCGTTATGGTAATGATAGGAATACGATGCCCGCACTAAATCAAAAACGGCTTGTCAACCTTATCCTCCTCCTGCTCTTTATCTTGAGCGTCACTGTAAGACTGCCCAACCTCAACAGACCAATAAGCAGGCATCACGAATATACACTGGCCAACGCCTTAAGGTATCAACAAATCTGGTATGAGGAAGGGGGGCTGAAACACAGGTTTTGCCTTATTACGACTTATGGCAACAAGGCAGATAAAAATATCTGTAATGATGCCCGCCTCAGGGATTCCGGGGGAAATTATTATTACACGTCTAATCCACCGTTTGCTTACATGTTCTCTTATTTCGTATTCAGTGTATTTGACGTCTACCCCGATGTCCTGCCGCTAGAAGTACTCAATCTAGTCTTACACTTTATCTGCTGCCTTTTTATCTTTCAGATTATCTCTTTACTAACGAAGAGATACTATGTTGATAGGCTAAATGTGCCAGCCCTGATTGGTTTTACGGTATACCTGTTTTCCCCGGCGACGTTGTGGTTTCATGCAAATACTTACATGCAAGACGTATTTGTACAACCTCTTTTTATAATTGGGATATATGTCTTTCTGAGACTTATTATCAGTGAAGGCCAAAGACGGATTTATTATGCCCTCTTAGGGCTTATTAATCTCTTTATGATTTACACTGACTGGCTAGGGGTCTTTTTTGCCTTCTCGGTCTTCATTTATGCCCTGGTTAAGATGAGAGGACGAGAGGCGAGGATGGTTTTAAGTATTATTACTATCACCTCAGTAGCCGCCCTGGCATTAATGACATGGCAATATTCACAAATAGCCGGCCCTGACCCCTTTTTGGAAACGTTGGCAAAAAGGTATTCAGCCAGAAGCGGCTTTGTTCAACAACTATTTCATTTACAATTAGAACATCTACCCCCGGAGGTGGTATTTCCTCCCCCCCTTAGGGATAAAATATCTTACAATATTGATGCGGGAACATTGAGGTTTAAAGGTATTATGTCCGGGGAAGAAAGACAGCAACTGTTAAAATTATCATCTGACGAATTGTATAAAAGGGCCATAGAAGAGCTTTTTCGCCAGTGCCACTGGTTTGGTGCCAGCTTTACTAGTCTTGGTTCATGGAGGGTTCTGGCATTTTACTATATAATAAATTATTTGCCGTTTTTAGTCTTTCTGCTAATAATTGCCCTCATAGATTACGCATCATTTAAGGAACATTTCACAGATATGTTTTACAAAAACAAAACTGCCATCGTTGCCTTATATCTCAGCACCGCCCCCGTGGTTATGCACAACATAGTATTTTTTAACTTCAACGTTACAGGCGATTATTCTGTCATAAAAATCGGGGTTCTAATTGCGGTCTTAACGGCCCTATTTTATCACAGATTTATTTTAGACGAGAATAAGCCAGTAAGAGAGGGGGTCTTAAGACTGATTTTCTATTTAATGGTACTGGGTTCTATATTGCAGTACCTGGTAATAAACTGTCATTATCTGAAAGGTCACGACCATTACAAGAGGATTGGGGAGGAGATAGCAAAGGTAGCAAAGAGAGAGGAGACAGTATTTATTAAGGCAAACATTATGCAGTCCATTCCGTGTCCAATAGTATTCTATGCCCGTAGAAATATTGCAATGTGGCGAAATGACACACATGCAAGAGAGTTATTGAAACTCAACAGCGTTGAGCGTGGAGTGATATTTGTTCTTAATAATGACAATAGCGGGATAGCAGAAACGGCCTATATTAACAAGTAGTATGCTATATTATTCCTGATTTTAGAGGGATAAGGGTGCGTATCTCAGTCATCATCCCAACCAAAAATAGAAAAGAGGACTTACTGACCACACTGCGCAGTATAATCCAGCAGACACACGGCCCGGAGGAAGTAATTATCATTGACCAGAGTGAGGAAGACTGTAAAGAGGATATACTTGGGCTGTTCAAGACGGCCAGGGACAAACCAGATTTGACCTATGTCTGGGACAAGAGTATCTCTGGCCTTACTGAAGCCAGGGCGAAAGGCTTTAAGGAGAGCAGGGGCGAGGTAGTCTTCTTCATAGACGATGACATTACCCTGGAGAAAGACTGCATCAAAAACCTCGTCCAGACCTATCAAGCAAACCCACACCTCGGCGGGATAGGGGGAGTGGATACAAGCTGGAAAGACAAGAGTCTTTTTTGGTTACTGGTGGGGAGCCTGTTTTCCTGTGGTCCCTTTGCATTGCGGAAAGGCGGTTGGTTTTTCACTGGGTGGATACCCCATTACTTCCATAACAGGCTGACTGCGCCTTACCCATCCAGGTGGCTCCTCGGTGGGCTGATGAGTTTCAGGAGACAGGTAGTAGAAGATATAGGGTTTGACGAGCAATTAGCCGGGCACGGTTTTGCGGACGGTAAAGACCTCACCTTCAGGGCCTCTGAAAGGTACTCCCTTGCACTTGACCCGACGGTCAAGTGTTATCACAGAGGAGGGACAGTTGCCCTCTACAACCTGAAACAAGACCACGAGAAAAGGGTCTCTGGTGAATGGTACTTCTTCAGAAAAAATATTGATAATACCCCATTAAACACCCTGTTTTTTATATGGAGGATGTTCGGAAGTTTACTGGTCGCACTACTTGAATCCATACATTACGGCTCTTTAGACCCTTTGAGAGGCTTTTGGACGGGCACACAAGCTGGGGCTGTACAGTGCAGAAAGGTCTTTCCCAGGGGTATGGACTGATGCCCGCCCTGGCAGGGAGCTTAAGATAGAGGCACTCACCGGCTAATCCATGCAAAGGAAACTATTGGATATATTAGTATGTCCTTTATCCCACAGCCTCATCACCTCCCACCGGAGACTGCACGGAGAGAAAGGTTAAAAAAGGCAGGGACTAAAAGTAAAGAGACATTATGTGCGGGATTTGCGGGTTTATACACTTAGATGGGCGGACAGTGGACAGGGAAGTGGGACTGCGTATGGTAGAAATCTTGCAACACCGCGGCCCCGACGGCGAAGGCAACCTCATCACCAAGTCGCCCGGTGCAAACCACCACCCCGCTATCTTCCTGGGCCATAGCCGGTTAAAGATAATTGACCTAACGGAGTCCGCCAAACAACCCCTCCCCAATGAAGACGGCAAGGTATGGGTCATATTCAACGGTGAGATTTATAATTTCAGGGAACTACGCACACAACTTGAAGGCCGGGGGCATGTCTTCCGTTCACGCTCAGACACAGAGGTAATAGTCCACGCCTATGAGGAGTTTGGCAACGACTTCCTCCTGCACCTTGACGGCATGTTCGCATTTGCCCTGTGGGACGAGAAAAAAAGCTCACTCCTGCTGGCCCGGGACAGAGTGGGCAAGAAGCCCCTCTTTTACCATTTTGACGGCCAACGGTTCACCTTTGGCTCGGAAATCAAGGCACTCCTCGTCTGCCCCTGGGTAGGGCGCAGCGTTGCCACGGAACGCCTCCCGGAGTACCTCTTTTATGGTCTTGTACCTTCGCCCAACACCCTGTACGAGGGGGTCTTGCAGTTACCACCCGCATCCTATCTGGTTATAAACCAGGACGGGCTTAAAGGACCCTTTCAATATTGGCAACTCCAATTCCCCGAACCTGGTCAAACGGCCCGCCTCTCCCTCAAAGAAGCTGCGGAAAAGGTCCGAGGGTTATTAACCCAGGCAGTGGCCAGACGGTTGACGAGCGACGTGCCCTTAGGCGTCCTATTGAGTGGAGGGATGGACTCTTCCATAGTCGTGGGCATAATGTCTCAAATCCTTAAAAACCCTGTCCGCACCTTTAGTGTCGGGTTCACGGAAGAGGCCTCCTTTGACGAACGCCCATACGCCCGTACTGTTGCTAGACATTTTAAGACCGAACACACGGATTTCGTCGTAAAGATGGACACCATATCGCTCATGGAAAGGCTCCTCTGGCACCATGACCAGCCCTACGGTGACTACTCGGCCATCCCCACTTACCTAGTTTCCAAACTGAGCCGACAGTACGTGACCGTGGTCTTAAACGGAGACGGCGGCGATGAGGTCTTTGCAGGATACGACCGATTTAAGGCCGCCCTACTCGCAGAAAAGATTCCCCAATGCCTTTGGGCCTCAGGCCGCCTTATTTCCAAATTCCTCCCCAAACAACACGGGTATTTCAGCCTCAAGAGGAGGATGGAACGGTTTTTTGGCGATTTCGGAGACACGGTCCACGACAAATACCTTGGATGGACTTCCATCTTCCACAAAAATATGCTGCACGAACTCATCCACCCAGATATCCAGGATTCGCTAAAAATGAACGGCGTAGAATCTACCGCCCTAGCTTACCTTGAGGCAACAAAGCGGCTCCCACTGCTCCACCGGCTGCTTTACCTGAATTTTAAGACCTACCTGCCCGACGACCTCCTAGTAAAAATGGACCGCATGGCCATGGCCAATTCACTGGAGACCAGGTCCCCATTCCTTGACACAGCGCTCATTGAATTCGTAGCCGCGTTACCCCCCGAAATGAAATTGGCCTGGGGTCAATCAAAATATATCTTGCGGCTCGCCTTCAAAGATTTGTTACCCCCTGAGATTATGAGGAGAAGGAAACACGGCTTTAGCGTTCCACTAGGATTGTGGTTTCATAAAGACCTTGGAAGGCAGTTTGAAGAGTTGGTGCTATCCGACACGGCACGCAGCCAATCATACCTTAACAAGCAGACCATACGTAAACTATTTCAAGAGCATCTTGACAGGACGAACGACCACAGCGCCAGATTATGGGTATTACTCCAACTCGAATTATGGTTGAGGATGCTAGAGCAAGACCCGCACAGGCGGTTCACCCGTATGGATTCAGAGATATGCGATGTGCGTAAAAGTTAAAGAGGAAACAGAAGGCCTTGAATGATAGAAGGACTTAAGCCTAGTAACAACCTTGACACGGGAGCGCCCATCAAGGTACTCCATGTCATAACAAGGCTTGTCCCTGGAGGCGCGGCAGATGGTACCCTAAACCTATGTCGGGGGTTAAGGGAAAGTGGCTTCCAGGTGGAGTTGGCCGCCGCCCCAGACTCAAAGATGGCCGAGACGGTCCAAAAAATGGGCATCCCTTTTCATCCTATCCCAGAGTTCAGGAGGGACGTCAACCCCTTTTACGATACCTGGGCCTTCTTCAAACTGTATAAACTCATCCGTAGCGGCGGTTATCAAGTAGTCCACACCCATACATCAAAGGCAGGCATACTGGGCAGACTTGCCGCAAGGCTTGCCCATACCCCTGTAATAGTCCACGCACCCCGGGGGAGCATCTTTCACCCCACATTCTTTAGCCCCCTTGTCCAGTGGTTTTTCACCTTAACAGAAAGGTTAGCGGCCCCATGGGCCGATAAAATTATCGCCATGTGCCAAAGCGAGGTCAGAGATTATCTGGATCGCAGAATTGCCCCAAAAGAAAAGTACACCGTAATTGATAGTGGCATTGACCTGAACAGGTTTAGGCATGCCCAGGTTGACATAGCAGAAAAGAAACAGGAACTTGGTCTGCCCAAAGACTCCTTTGTTATAGGCATGATAGCCAGGCTAAGCCCAGAAAAGGGTCACCTTGAGGCCCTGGAGGCCTTCCTGAAGGTATATAAAGAGATTCCAGATGCCTTCCTCCTGATAGTAGGTGAGGGAGAATTAAAAGAGGCGATTCGTCAAAGAATAACCAGGATGGGCATTGGGGATAGGGTGGTAATGACAGGTTACAGGACGGATATACCTGAGATTACCCGCACTCTTGACGTATCCTTTAACCCCTCCTTATGGGATTGTAGCCCCCGTTCCATCCTGGAGGCCATGGTCTGTGGCGTACCCGTAGTCGCCACCACCGTGGGCGGCATACCCGAGATGGTATCCAACGAAGAAACGGGTCTGCTCGTCCCCACAGGAGACGTAGAGGCTATGGCCCTTTGCACACTACGCCTGAGAAGGGATGAAGGACTGCGAAAGAGACTGACTGCCAAAGCGGCTGAAAAGATTAAGGCATCCTTTGACCCCTCCCGGACCGTGGAGAAGACGGTGCAGTTATACATGGAACTCCTTGCCAAGAAGGGATTTTTAGGAAAGACCTAATAAACCTATGTTAGTTAAGACAAGATGTAACTTTTGTGATATAGACGACCATACCGTCCTGGCCGGCATGGAGGTACCATATATCCCTGAGCCTACCTTCCTGGTGAAGTGTACTGGCTGTGGACTGGCCTACGTGAACCCCAGTTGCACCATTGAAGAAGAAAAGGAGTTTTACGCCCACGATTACTGTAAGGTCGCAGAAGAGAGGCATTGGCATGAGAACAGGTTCCCCTATTTTGAGCAGGCCTTCCGGCGTATAGGGGCCTCTTTTCAGACTGGTAGGTTGTTAGACGTGGGGTGCGGCAAGGGGTATTTTCTGGAGATGGTCCGGAAGAGGGGATGGAAGGTCTACGGGGTGGACCCTTCCCAGGAGGCCGTCCTTTACGCCAGGAACTCTTTAGGGTTAGAGGCCTTCGCAGGTGAACTCAAGGACGCCCATCTGGAATCCGAATCCTTTGAGGTGATTACTGCCTGGAACGTACTGGACCACATGTACGACCCCTGGGTGGATGTACAGGAGATGTCCAGGGTCCTCAAGAGGGGTGGACTCCTGGGGCTGAGGGTGCTTAATCTTGATTTCCATCTCTTTCTCTACCACCTCTCCAACGTCCTGGGTGTCATTTCAGTGGGGAGACTTAACCTGTCTCCCCTTGTGGGTTTCCACCCACTCATGTTCTCCCCACGGTGCATAAAGAAGTGGTTGGAGAGGGCGGGGTTTGTGGATATACAGGTGGGGAATTCTGCCCTTGTCCCAGGGACCTCCTCGGCAGTGATGGGAAGGGTTACGGAACAATTTTTACGGAAGCTTACCTATCTCCTGGTAGAGTCTTGCTACTACCTCTCCCTACGCACCCTGGTGGTAGGACCCTCGTTAATGATTTTTGCAAGAAAACCATGACCTCTGGAGACATCTCTCTTTCGGTAGGGGCGTATTGCAATACGCCCCTACATTAAGGCATTGAATGTCAATCGGAGATACTATATGCTAGTCAAGACTCCGTGTAACTTTTGTAACTCCGAAGATTACATCCCCCTTACTCAGGTGTTGGTCTCTCCAATCCATGAGACCTCCTGGCTGGTACGATGTAAGAAATGCGGCCTTGCTTATATAAACCCCAAACCCACCCTGGAGAGGGAGAGGGGGTTTTATGACCTTGCATATTTTAAACCGGGAGAGGAGTCGCTCTGGAGAGAGCACAGATACCCGTTATTTGAAAAGGTGCTCTCCCGTATTGAATCCACCATCCCAGATGGTAGGCTCCTGGACGTAGGCTGTGGTAAGGGCTACTTCCTTGACCTGGCCAGGAAGAGGGGATGGCAGGGAGTGGGGACTGACGTCTCCTCCACTGCCGTCCAATTCGCCAGGGACACCCTGGGCCTTGAGGTCTATATGGCTGAATTGAGGGAGCTAAAACTGCCTGAAAATTCCTTTGACGTGGCTACCGCATGGAACGTACTGGACCAGATATATGACCCGTGGGGTAACCTGAGGGAAATCTTCAGGGCGCTAAAAAGCGGAGGTCTCATCGCCTTAAGGGTGTCCAACCTCCACTTCCACCTCTACCTCCAGCGCCTTTTCACCCTTCTAAACTCTGCCGTCCCGGGAAGGCTAAGGGTTACGGCCCCCACTGTCTTTCACCTATACATGTTTTCCCCTGAGACGCTCAGGATGTTCCTCAAGGAGGCGGGTTTTGTGGACATACGGATAGAGAATTCCACCCTTGACCCAAACGTCCCGGCCCTTATAAACCTTGCCGGGAAACCTGCCGAGGTGTTACTACGAAACACCGCCCACCTCCTGGCCCAGACGGTATATTATCTATCTATTGGGAACCTGTTAATCAGCCCCTCTCTCCTGGCCTTTGCCAGAAAACCATAACCCCCCCCACATAAGCCTCCATACACACTGCATCCTCCAGCTCATGCACCTGAGGTAATGGACTATCCCTACCTCAGAGTCATCAAGGGCCTCCATCTCCGCCAGGATATCCCTGGGAGGAAAAAAGGTCCGCCAGAGAAATCTTATCTTATTTATCACGCCCTGGTTCATTGGAAAATATACCAGGTATTGTAAACCAGGTTTGCGAATACCCCTATTGATAAAATAGACGAAGGCTTTTTCCTCCAGACCAAGACTTAAGGGCCTGAGTCTGTCTAAGACATGTTGTGGTACGTCTGTATGCATTAAGAGTTTGGTTAGATAAAGCCCGTAGAATAAGGGCCTGGTGAGATGGAACTCCTTTGCCTCCCTTACCAGTGTCTCCCAGTCAAGCCCCTCCCCATAGTGGCCAATCACCTTGTGTATATCATACAGGAGGAGGAGCCTGTCGTAGTGATGCCTCAGGGCATGTACGGTGAGGTGGAGGAGTTGATGGTGCGGGGCGAAGATAAGGACCTGGCAGTCCTCTATCAGATTCGCTTCGCTCACTGCAAGCTTTACGGGAAGGGCGGCCTGCCACATCCTCTCTATCTTAAACATCTCAAAATTTGGGAACATGGCATTTTCAATGTGCCAGTGGACCTCCAGGGGCAGTACCGTCTCCTCGTGGCTTATAAAAGAAACACTATTAACATGGGGACCATACGCCCCATGAGATTTATACCCCAAGTCCACTAGGCGTCCTGTTACCTTATCCAGGTCTCTGCGGTGGATTAAGATATCAAAATCCAAAAGAGGCCTCCCCCCTAAGTCATTATAGACGGCAGGGAGCAGGGCCGCCCCCTTCAACAGGATGACAGGTACGTCCATTGCCTTAAGACATCGCGCCAACTCTCTAAAACAATACTTATGCTGGGCCAGGGTTGAGAAATACTCCCGCCTCAACTCCTCCAGATACTCCTGGGGCAGGAGGTCGTTGTCATTTTTCAGGTGCTTGTATAGTACGCAAGATAAACCCTCCCCCCTGGCTGTATCTATTATTTCTTGCCAGTGTGCAGGACGTCCCCTTCCCTGTCGTAGTAGTAGTCCTAGAACGTGCCTACAGGTAGGGACGGAAAGGCCGTTGAAAGGAGTAGAGAAATCTGAATAGGGAGAGATCTCCGAAAAAGTCGCCATGTTATCCATCCGTCATTCTGAGCGAAGCGAAGAATCTCAGAGACCCTTCGCTCCGCTCAGGGTGACAGTGAGATTGTAGGGGTTGACCTGCCCTGCACCAGACCTGCCCTAGAGCGAAGCGAAGGGACGGTACAGGGCCTGCGTGTCAACCCCTGTAGGGGCAAAGATCGTGCCAGAGGCAGACCCGCCTCGGGCGGGCCTGTGTGTCAACCCCATGAGGGCGAACCATCCGCCTGAGGCGGATTCGCCCCTACATGTTGACTCTGGTAGGGTGGTCCGCCTCAGGCGGACTTCCCCACAAGTTCCTCTATCAATTTGCAGGCCTCTTCCAGGTCCCCCATCTCCAGTGTATAACACCGCGCCCTTCGTACAAGCCCTGTGAATATCTTTAGTCCCCTATCTGTAAAGAGCCGCTGGTTCCAACCCCGTTGCATCAGGGCCATAACAGCCTTAGCTGGACCAAGGGGTTTTAATATGACTTTACCTTTAGGGGTGTATCTGGGGAAGATAATCCAATCCACCTTCCATCGGACGTCCCTGGGCATTACTGCACCATTCTGGGGTACAATGTATTGCCACCTATCCTCCCCTTCATCACGGTAACGATAGGTCTTGAAACTCTTATTGACCTCTTTACGAAGTGGACGGGACCACGTATTTACGTAGATGGGCCTCTGGAAGGGTGCTACCTCTATAGTCTTGTGATGGATAGCGCTCACCTCATCAGTAAGATATTTATAACCGCAGTTCATAAGCCCCAGGGTAAGGGTGGTCTTCCCGCTCTCCGACTTCCCTGGCAAGAGGATGGCCCTGCCGTCTTTTACCACGGCACCGGCATGGAGTAGTAAGTAATCCCTTACGTGCTCATAACAGCTCGCTCTAATCTCGTCCATCAGGATTGGGCATATTGTATAATCTTTATCCAGACGGTAAATAGTACGGCCTTCTTTTTCTATGTGCGTGTATCTCCTTTTCTGCACTACTCCGAATCTTACCACTGGCGTCTCCCCGTTAGCAGGGGATACCAGGGCTGGGGTAAGCTCACAAAATTCCCTTAAGAAGGGTTCGTAGTTGGTGACGATTTCTATGGGGAGGGAGAGTACTTTTATATTAAGTGTTGGGAGTGCAGTGGTGGGGGTCATTAACCTTACTCCTGTACCCCTTCCAGGAGGCCTTTCCTCTGAAACCCCTCAAGGGTCTTGGTAACATCCTTTTCCACTTGGGTGGGGCTGGCCTCTAATATACCAAGGATCTCCTCCGAAATCTCCTTAGGGGTATGATTCCCATCGCATAGTTCCCAGATAACGCCTGCCATGGGATTCAGGTGGTGTACGTTATGGTTCTTTGGGTCATAAATAACCACCTCGTCTTCCACAGTCTCATTGACGAGGTCTATGCGTGTCTTTGGCCTTTCTTTCATCCCTTTTCCTCCATGTCCCTCCATAAGCCCGGTGTAGGGATTATATTGACAGCGTGGGTTTTTAGAGAGCAAATCCCCTGTGGTGGTCAGTGCCAGGGCACGACAGTTAAAACATCCATAACGTAGTTCACAATCTTTACAGGTTTCTACGTTGTCCAGGGTTATCTGCCACAGCTTTTGGACGGCCTGGCCTTGTATAATTTCCTTCAGACGCATTTCAGGAAATCTGCCTACTGGCAGGCACCTGGCAAATATGCAAAGGTATGCCACCCCCTCACTACTTATGAGTATCTCGCCCTTCCAACAGGTAATCCAGGAGCAAGGCCTTTCGTCAAAAACCCTCCGTCTTTCTTCTGATGGGTATGGCAGATTTAGCTCTGGCCCCCCCTTTCCTACCCCTTCACCCACGAGGCACGACTCTACCTCCCCCCTCCCGGCAGGCCGAACGTAATCGTGACTAATCTCCTTCAGTCCCAATCCCTCCAGGAACTCTCTGGTGCCTTTAAGGTGAGTGAGGTTTCCCTGCATGAGGACGATATTGGCCCGTACAGGTATCTGGTGGGACAGGAGGGCCTTTATCCCTTCCACTGACTGCCTGAAACTTCCAGGTCTTCTGGTAATGCTATCATGGGCCTCGGGGTCGTAAGAGTAAAAAGACACAGCAACCTCTATCCCTAGAGTGGCCCACTGTCGTAGGAGACTATCTTCCAGACGAGTGGCATTGGTAACGACCGTTATTCCTATATAGTGGCAGGACCTTGCGTACTCAACAAGGTCGATAAGCCCAGGGTAGAGGGTGGTTTCTCCTCCAGTTAGCTGTACGTACCTTGCACCAAGTTCCGCACCCTCCCCAAGGATTTCCTTCCACTGTCCATGGGAGAGCTCGTTAGTGCGGCGTACCCCAGCCTCCGCATAGCAGTGGGCACAGGAGAGGTTACAGGCATTGGTGAGCTCCAGCCACATAAAACTGAGTCTGGCAGGGCCGGATTGACAGGACAGGGATTTAACGATTCCTTCGTGGACCCCACTGCTATTATTGGACGTCTCGTACCGGGCAAGTGCGGGGTGTCTTGCAAGGTACCCCCTGAGCACCTGGAGGGCCTCTCCACCGATGTAGGAAGGCTTAAGAGACTGTACCCCACCTAATACATCCACCACCAGGGGGTCTATGGTATATATTTCCCCTCTCCCCAGGTCATATAAGGCGGTATTGACAGGGCCTTTTACCAGGAAGATGCGGCCTTTTGAGGGGTCAACTTCATTAACCATATTATTAATCCACTACCACTCCTTCATCGCCCCTTCATCCGCCTGAGGCGGATTCAAGGGCAGGCCAGGACAGGACGTAGGGGCGTATTGTCGTGCTTTAGGCAGATCCGCCTAGGGCGGACAATACGCCCCTACAACTGTTGGACAGACACACAGGCCCTGTACCGTCCCTTCGCTCCGCTCTGGGGCAGGTCTGCCCTTCCTTTTTAGGGGCAGGGGCAAGTTGAAAATCCTGGTAGGGGCACGGCTCGCCGTGCCCCTACAGGGAGGACGCCATGTTCTGGGCGGGCCCTGCCCCTACGATGGCTCGGGGTTACGACTCAAGACACGAGCGCTGTCCCAAGCTTAACCAGACCCCTCGCGGGCAAACACACTGCAAGGGCCTCAC
>Ga0105164_10001023_pt1 | contig 18224 bp, 20 predicted proteins | sample VDWuncwatermetaG_FD_89674 | JGI IMG/M metagenome (GOLD analysis project Ga0105164, IMG submission 89674) | Wastewater microbial communities from Netherlands to study Microbial Dark Matter (Phase II) - VDW unchlorinated drinking water | ecosystem: Environmental > Aquatic > Freshwater > Drinking...
AATAATACAAGACTTTCCTGATTCAATCCGATCTCCTTATAGTTCATAAATAAATCGTAATAAGCATTTTTGATTTGATTTATCACTTCCAATTCCTTATTTTTATATTCGGCAGCAAACATCCGGGATTCCACTACAGCGATTTTTCCTTTCAAGGACAATTTGCCAAAGAGGGGGAAAAATTGGGAAAGAGACAGCATTCTGTCTTCGGACATTGTTTTGCTCAGTTGAAAAGGGCTGCGGGGTGTTTTTTCGAAAGTAAAGCCTAATACCGGATCATCCAAAGACTTTGACTGCGGTATGCGGGCATTGGAAGCTTCCCAGCGCTTCTTGGCAGCTAAGATATCTGGATTATTCTGGATAGCTTCTTTAAGCAAGGACGCCAGTTCAAGCGGCTGGGCAGGATATAATAAGCCGTTATTAAAGATAAATAAACCAAGCAAAATTATAATGACAACTCTTTTTAGCATTTTTAAGCTGCCTTCCTAAACCTTGAAATAAGTTCAATTACTTCGTCTATCTTTTTTTGTTTTTCACTTTCAGATTTTCCTTTAAGCGCGCTAATCACGCAGCCGTCCAGGTGCTTTTTAAAAATCTCGTTTTCAACCCTGTATAGTGCGCCCATTACGGAATGGATCTGCGTGATTATATCAACGCAGTATCTTTTCTCATCGATCATCCTCGCTACGCCGCGGACCTGGCCTTCTATCTTTTTCAAGTAGTCAAGCTGCTCTTCATGGGTAGTGGATTGAATCATCTTAAGTCCCTCCTTTCACAATATGAGTATACCATACCCCCCTACCCTATGTCAAGGAAAAAATATTATTTTTTTAAAGTTGCAACCAGTCTTTAAGGACTGGCTGGTATCCTTTTTTTCTTAACATTTCTTTGACTTCTTCTACGTTTCTTGAGTCGGATATTTCAAATTGCTCCGCGCCCTCATCAACGCCGATTGTATGCCCTCCTACGCGGGTAGAAGAACCGGCTGACATACGTGTAACCCCCAAAGGCAGCAGGTTTTCTCTGAATACAGGATTTTCGCGGGTTGAAACCGATATGCCGAGCCGCGGCAGGAAGATCCTCAAGGCGAGGATTATCTGGACTATATTTTTATCACTTACCTCACTAATGGCCTTGAAATCTCTTACCTGTGGGCGTAACCGCGGGATAGATACGCCTATATCAACATCCGCGAAATTATCCTGCAGGTATTTGGCGTGCAGCCCCATAAAGAAAACGTCCTTTCTCCAATCATTAAGCCCTAACAAAACCCCTATATTGACATTGCGCATCTTTGCCTTTGCCCCGCGCTCAGGCGCCTCTAACCTAAATCTGAAATCTCTCTTTGGGCCTGAAAGATGCATTTTGCTATAAGCATCTTCATTGTAAGTTTCCTGGTATATGGTAAGCCCATCAACTCCTTCGGCAACCAACTCTGCGTATTCCTCCCGGGTGCAGGGATAAACTTCTATGGAAATAGAATCAAAATATTTTCTTAATACCCTAACGCAATTTTTAAGATATTCTACCGGGTTCACCTCTCTTGATTCTCCGGTAAGGATAAGTATATGCTTTAACCCTATAGATGAAATAAATTGCGCCTCTTTTTCCACTTCATCCAGAGTCAATTTTTTTCTTTCCACATCGTTTTTAATATTGAAGCCGCAATAGATGCACTGGTTATCGCAGTAATTAGATAGATACATCGGGGTATAAAGCTGTATGGTATTTCCGAAATTTTGCAGGGTCAAGTTATGTGCCTTAATAGCCATCTCCTCCAGATTGCTTTCTGCCTCAACTGATAAAAGAGAAGAAAATTTTTCTATCTCAGGATCAGAGCTTAATTCCTTATGTTTAGCGTAAATATCATAAAAACTCATTCTTATCTTAAGAAACCTGTTAATGGCGATGATGGATTTGCGAAATCGTTTGTTTCTGGAATACCGCTTAAATAGGCAGCCCTTCCTGCGCAAACCGCAAGCCGGAAGGCCTTTGCAATATTCACCGGATCCTTGGAAATCGCAACTGCTGTGTTAATAAGCACTGCGGCGCATCCCATTTCCATACACTCGCAGGCATCAGAAGGCTTACCAATGCCTGCATCAACTATAACCGGAACCTTTAATTCTCCAACCATAATCCTGACGAGTTCCCTTGTCTTAAACCCCCTGTTTGAGCCGATAGGCGAGCCTAACGGCATAACTGCAGCTGCTCCTGCCTCTGCCATTCTTCTGCCAAAAGATAAATCCGGGCTCATATAAGGCAGGACAACAAAACCATCTTTTACTAAAATCTCTGCGGCTTTTAAGGTTTCCAGGTTATCAGGCAAAAGATATTTATTATCGGCGATAACTTCTATTTTTATCCAATTACCAGCCCCTCCAGCTTTTGCCATTCGCGCTATCCTTACTGCTTCCTCGGCATTGCGCGCGCCTGAAGTATTAATCATTATAGTGCATGCTTTTGGAATATAATCTAAAATATTTTCACTCTTCGCCCCGATATCTACCCTCCTTAAAGCCACTGTAACTACTTCTGCCTCAGCTGCCATAAGCGCCTCTTGCATAATCTTGTAACTTGCAAATTTTCCTGTGCCGATAAATAATCTGTTCTTAATCTTTTTCCCTGCAATTTCCAGTATATCTTCCACGCTTATCCTCCTACATTGAAAAGCCCCTATGCCAGCGCATAAGGGCTTATTAATTTTGTTATCCCTTCGCCCCGTAAAATTCACTTCGTTCATCACGGGGCAATCCCGTGGTCGCTGGAAGCGACTTTACGGGACGCTGGCATTATCCAGATCAGGTTAATCGGGTCTCCCGCTATATCTATCAGGACTCTCAGGCCGTATCACGACCTCCCCGTTTTATTACGATTTATTTAACCACTCCTAAAACCAATTGTCAATCTATTTAAACTATGGTATTTCTATTCTATTATGTCACCCACAACAGGCTCGACAATCACGCCTTCTTTCTTTAAAAATTTTATTCCTTTATCCAAATCATCCTGTTTTCCTTCCAACTCAAGGACAATCTCTCCTATTGTTTCAGTAACTTTAGCCCTGCGTATATTCGGAATAATATCGTATTTCTTAGCCATCTGGAAAGTAAGAGGTTTTTTTACCAGCCCCTGCGGAAAAGTAAGCTTTACAATTATTTTTGCCATTTCTTTCTTTGCCTCCTTATTATTTTATAGAGCGGTCGCTTTTCGATTTTAAATTACAGAATTCCTGATAATCTATTAATTTAGTAATAGTTGGTTTTTCTCCGCAAACCGGGCACTTCGGGTCGCGCGGGACCTTTACCTGCCTAAAAGTTGAATCCAGTGCATTAAATACCAGGAGTTTTCCGGCCAAAAGATTGCCTGTCCTTAAAATAAATTTCAGGACTTCATTTGCCTGGATTACGCCTATTACTCCTGCTACGGCTCCCAGAATACCTGCTTCCTGGCAGCTCGGCACAAGCCCTGCAGGAGGCGGCTCCGGGAATAAACACCTGTAACAGGCGCTTTCATTCGGCAATATGGTTATTGCCTGGCCGTCATACCTGAATATCCCGCCGTGCGATAATGGCCTTTTAGAAATAACGCACGCATCATTCACTAAATATCTAGTCGGAAAATTATCCGAACCATCCACAATTATATCATAATCCTTGATAATTTCTAATATGTTCTCGGAACTCAGGCGCAGTTTATATGGAACAACATTCACATCGGGATTTATTGCGTTAATCCTTTCTTTTGCCGATTCAACTTTTGATTTTCCTACGGTTAACGTGGAATGCAGAACCTGGCGCTGCAGATTATTTACCTCAACTGCGTCAGAATCAACAATCCCGATTTTGCCTACGCCTGCCGAAGCTAAATATAAAGCGCAGGGAGACCCCAGTCCGCCTGCCCCTATAATCAAAACCTTTGCCTTCAGGATTTTTTCCTGCCCCTTACCTCCGACATTCGGCAATATAATCTGCCTTGAATAACGCTCTATCTGGTCATCTCTTAACATATTTTACCTTCCTTTTGGCTAATCTCACGGCCAGGTCTCATCTCGCTTGGTAGGGACAGTCCCCTGCGGGGACAGTCCCTACTGCGGTTCTATCCGCCCGCTATTGCCGGGATAATGGAAACCTCGTCTCCGTCCTTAATCAAAGTATTGTCTCTTTGCAGAAAACGGATATCCTCTTCATTAACGTAAATATTGATAAATCTCCTGAGTATCCCCTTTTCATCACAGAGCCGTTCCTTTATACCGGGAAAACTTTTCTCCAGGTTATCGATTAATTCTTTGATGTCTCCTGCCTCTACCTCTACTTCCGCTTTATCCTGAGTCAACTTCTGTAACGGAGTAGGAATTCTTACCTTTATGCTCATTTTCCCTCCTTAATGAGTCCGCCACAGTTCTTTGGCGGACGAATTAATCCCGCTTCTTGCTTTCCTAAGGTAACAGCGGGAGAAGTTCAACTCTTTACCTATAATTTATGATGCAGATTTTGCTCAAAAGAGTCAAGATTCGGTTTTATTTTAACCGGCTTTCCGATTTTTTCAACCACGGCCTCCTGTGTTTTTAGGCCGTTTCCTGTCACGCAAATCACTATAGACTCATCCTTAGGAATCTTTCCCTGTTCAATAAGTTTTTTCGTAACCCCAAGAGTCACTCCGCCGGCTGTCTCGGTAAATATACCTTCTGTTGCGGCTAATAATTTTATTGCCTCAATAATCTCATCATCAGATACATCCTCAGCTGTCCCACCCGATTCATTTACCGTTCCGACAGCATAGATTCCGTCAGCAGGGTTGCCTATTGCTAATGATTTAGCGATTGTCTTGGGCTTGACCGGCCTTATGATATCTGATTTTTCTTTTATAGCGGCAATGATAGGATTGCATCCGCTTGCCTGCGCCGCGTATATTTTTGTATCTAAAGAATCAATAAAACCTAACTTTTTGAATTCTTTTAACCCTTTCCAGATTTTAGTAATGAGTGAACCGCCTGCGCAAGGCGCAATTATATGCCTGGGAGCGCGCCAGCCGAGCTGCTCGGCAATCTCATAGCCGTATGTTTTTGAGCCTTCGGCATAATAAGGCCTGATATTAATATTTACAAATGCCCATTTGTATTTGTTGGCGATTTCAGAGCAGAGCCGGTTTACCTGGTCGTAATTTCCCTCAACCGCAATAAGGTTAGGGTTATAGATAAGCGTAGCCACAATCTTACTTGATTCCAGGTCCGCGGGGATAAATATATACCTTTTAAGCCCTGCCACTGCCGACTGAGCGGCAACAGAATGGGCAAGGTTACCGGTCGATGCACAGGCAACCGTATCAAAACCAAACTCCTTGGCTTTTGAAATAGCGACCGCCACTACCCTGTCTTTGAATGAAAGCGTGGGATGGTTAACAGAATCATCCTTTATGTATAATTCCTTTACGCCTAAAATTTTCTCTAAATTCTTTGCGCGGATTAACGGAGTAAAGCCGGAATCAAGCCCGTCTTCCGGCTTTGCGTCTAAGGGGAGAAGTTCGCGGTAACGCCAGAGGTTCTTAGGCCTTGATAAAATTTTTTCCCTGGTCAGGTCTTTTCTTATTTTTTCGTAATCGTAATCGACCTCTAAGGGCCCAAAACAATACTCGCAGACGTATAACGGCTGTTTGGGAAATGGCCTTCCGCACTCCCTGCATTTTAATCCCTTTGCGTAACTCATCCTTCACCTCTTAGGTTTTCTTTTTGACCGTAACCTTATAAAAACCATCCAGCTTTTCTATGCTTATAATTTCCTGCCCATCTCCTTGTAAGCTCTTAGGCACATTATTAATCGGCTCTCCTTCATCGAGTAAAATGTCAACGATGTCTCCGTCATTTAAATTCTCTAAAAATAGTTTTGCCTTTACGTAATTTAAAGGGCAGGCAGCCCCTTTTAAATCCAAAAGTATATTTTCTTTCCCGGACTCGCCTACTGCCTCTTTTTTTTGTTTAGGAAAATTCAACGCTGAATCCATAGCTTTATAAATCTTATTTATCTCATCTAAGAATTCTTTGGCATACAAGAATTTCTCTTCACATGTACCCTGCGCTAGGCCCTCTTCAATGCCCGCGTAGGCTTGCGTTAAATTAGAATATTTTTGCGGCGCTATCTCCTCTTGCACAAATTTCTTAACAAAATCGGCGAATGCGCTCTCGGGATCCTTTGGGTCAGACCCCTTTACCACTAAAAGCGCGCGGGCGCTTAAGAATAACGCCTGTTTTATTTCGCTAACGGAATAATTATCCGCTTTAGCTTTATCAAGCGCTATTCTTGCATCTGTCAAATCCGCCTGAATCATATCCAAAACTCCTACCCCGCACTCACCCGGCCCAAGGCCTTCAAAGGAAAACTCTTCTTCCTTGCCCCAGTCAAAATAAAAATCCTTGTTTTCAGTATAACTTGGCACGTAAGAATACCTATCTGAAGCCTCCTTAGCCAACACCTCGCCGGACTTTTCTATGAATGCATAAATATCCGTATTTTCATTTATCTGATTGTTTATTTTTTCCAGAAAATCCTTTAAAAATAGCGGCGCATTCTTTGCCGAGATAAGGATTCCCGTATCCTTTGCCAGCCGCGTATTCTCTAAGCCGGATCTACCTCCTAAAAGAAGCTTATAAAACGGCACGGGCCTGCCTGAAACCCTTCTGGCTATCCCATGCAAAGCAATAAGCCCTAAAGGGTGCCTGCCGCATGAATTTGGGCAGCCGTTTATTCTTATATTTACCTTTTTAAAAACCTGCTTACCGATAAAATTCTCTTTTATTACCTTTTCAACTTCTTCGGTCAACCCAGGAGAATTACAAAGCCCCAGATTGCAGGTTAAAGCGCCCTTGCAGCTAACCAGATCTAAAAGCGTATAAGGATAGAGAAAATCTTCCAGTATTTTTTTAAGCGCTGAAAATAACTTATAAACATCTGCCTCCCTAATATTGCATAAAAGAATATTCTGATTAATGGAAGTGGCGAATTCTATTTGCTCAAAATATTTTTCCAGGCCTGCCAAAGCAGCTAATTTATCTGCCGCAATGTCCCCCCTCGGAATCCTCAGCTCCGCAGTGACCAGGCCAATTTGCCTCTGCGCATAAATACTATATTTTAAGAAATCATTATACTCCTTATCCTCAAGCTGAGGAAAACCCTCTTTCGCGGCTTTAGGATAACTAAATTCTATTTTCCTTAAAACAATATACTCGGACTCCTTTAGCGCCTTTAACTCCCCTTCATATAAAGTGCGGAATTTATCAAAGCCGATATCCCCTATTAAAAATCTTAAACGGTTATGATGCTTATTCCTTCTGTCTCCGTTTTTATAATAGGTATTTTTTAGCGCTTCAACGCAATATCCTAATTCCTCTTCGGGAATAAAACCCTCCAGTAATCTACCAAGCCTGGATTCAGCGCCCAGGCCTCCGCCGACATAAACTTTAAAACCTTTTCTTCCGTCTTTAATCTGCGCTAAGAAACCGACGTCGTTTGTTAAGCATCCTACGCAGTCAGCGCTGCATCCGGAAAAACCTACCTTGAATTTTCTTGGGAGGTTAAAACTGGTGTCTTTGCTTAAAAGATATTCACTCAGGGCTATTGCATGAGCCCTTACGTCAAAAACCTCTTCCTTGCAAAGACCTGAACGCACGCAGGCAGTGATATTCCTTACTGTATTGCTCCCGCCTCCGCGCGGCGAAAGATTATAACCCTTTAAATACTCTATTACCTTAATAGTATCCTCTAATTTTATCTCGTGCAGCTGTATATCCTGACGGGTAGTCAGATGTGCTTTTCCGTTACCGAATTTTTCCGCAGCATAGGCGATTGCCCTCAGCTGCTCACTGTCAACAACCCCGGCCGGGATCCTTATACGGCTCATAAAAACTTTTCCGCCGCGGTGGCTATAGTTACCCCATGGCACGCGCACCCCGGAAAAACGGGCATAGCTAATCCTACCCGCCAGATAATCATCCAGCGCTGCCTTATAATCTTTTATGCTATCTATCACTTCTTTGGGTAGCTTAAACATCTTATCTCCCTATTTTAGGCTTCAAAATATTGCAGCATGGAAAAATATCTTTCGCCTGTATCCGGTAAAACAGTCAGGATGGTTTTTCCTTTACCTAAATCCCTGGCAACTTTTAATGCCGCCCACACAGCTGCTCCGCTTGAAATCCCCACAAAAAGGCCCTCTTCTTTTGCGATCCTGCGCGAGGTAGTAAAAGCATCATTATCATCTACCTGGATTATTTCATCTATAACCGAGCGGTTAAGGACCTGCGGGACAAATCCTGCTCCAATACCTTGTATTTTATGCGGCCCCGGCTCTTTTCCGGACAATACAGCACTCCCCTTCGGTTCTACTGCAACTATTTTTATTTTAGGATCATGTTTTTTTAAAACCTCACCTACTCCTGTAATTGTTCCTCCTGTACCTACACCAACAACAAATGCGTCTATCTTTCCTTTTGTTACCTGCATTATTTCTTTTGCGGTCTCCTGGCGGTGAATTTCCGGATTTGCAGGATTCGTAAACTGCTGCGGCATAAAACTGTTCGGCGTCTTTTTCAAAAGCTGCTCTGCCTTTTTTATTGCTCCCTGCATGCCTTCTGTCCCCGGCGTAAGGATAATCTCTGCACCGTAAGACTTAAGGATATAAATCCTCTCTAAACTCATTGTCTCAGGCATGGTCAAGATGCATTTATACCCCTTTACCGCGGCAATCATGGAAAGGCCTATACCGGTGTTACCGCTGGTCGGCTCAATTATGGTAGAACCCTTCTTTAAAAGCCCTCTTTTTTCCGCATCCTCAATCATGGACAAACATATCCTGTCCTTTACGCTTCCTCCGGGATTAAACATTTCTACCTTAGCTAAAATTTGCGCTGAATCCTTATCCACTATCCTGCCCAGCCGGACAATAGGTGTCTGCCCGATTAACTCTGCAACATTTTCTGCTATGCGGTCTGAAAAAGGCATACCACCCCCCATGTAATAAACAAACTCTAAACGGTCGCCTGGATTTAAAATAGTTTCCGGATATTTATTCTTTTCTATAATCTGTTCGTTTAATTCCACTGTCACAACTTCAGGCCTGATATTTTTAGCCTCTAAAAGTTTTGAAATACTCATACCGCTTTGAATCTCTTCTTTCTTGCCGTTTAAGAAAATAGTTATAGCCATTTAACTCCTCCTAATTAGCTCATTCTATCCTTACTTCCTCTTCGGTAATCCTTCCTTCCGTAATCTTAAAAGACCTTATTACGGGCTTGTTTTTATCCTTAAGCGTGATGATAACATAGGAAACATCCGGATAAAAAGCAAGCCTTAAATCGTGTTCCGAAGGATACGCCTCGCTTGCCAGATGTGAATGGTATATACCGATCATATCTAGCCCTGAGTTCCTTATCTCTTTTGTGAGCTTTAACTGCTCTTTAGGGTCCATCAAGAAACTCTCAGGGCTTTTATCAACATTTATAGCCTCGTAAGACTTGGCGACTTCTCCGTCTTTTCCGGCTAATAAACCACAGGCCTCATTCGGAGCTTCCTGCTTACAGTGCACGACTATCTGCTCGAAAAAATATTTTTTTATCTTTAGCATAGATTATGCCCTTTTTACGAATATAAATAATAATAGATAAGAAATAATCACAGAAATTATCGGAGTGATTATCCAGATTAAAAATGTCTTTCTGGTTATGTGATGGTCGATTGTGCGTTTATGCCCGTTCTTCAAACAGCTGATTGCAAAAATAGAGAATAAGTTTAACTGGACCAGCGACTGGGGTATCCCTAAAATTGAAGCAACTATCAGAAGCGTTGCCGTAACAAAAGAAACCAATGTACTCGAAATCAACCCGAGCGGCACAATCTCTTTTCCCGCTGTTTCAAGCGTTCCCTTACCTAAAATCAAAGCGCCAACCCCAAATAACGGCGCAATCAGGAACAGGCCAGGGATGATATTTATAATCCCGGCTCCAAACAATGGGCCTACGGCATTAGCCACATTATTTGTCCCGATTGCAAAAGCCACATAACAACTGGCAACCAGCGCAGATAGCTTTAATTTTCTTTCATTAGCGAATATCTTCTGGTAAATATGCAGATTATCATGCTCAGGAGGATAAATCTGCTTATACAAAAGTAGCGTCAGAACATACGAAAGCGCCGGCAGAATCACCCACATCGGAAGTATTTTAAATAAAAGAGTTTTCCAGTAAAAGTGTTTAAAATATAAACCTGCCCCAACTATTGAGCTAACCGTAACCTGGCTTGTCGACTGAGGGATCTTCAAAATGTTCGCTAAAAAAAGGCTTAAGGCTGCAGCAGAAAGGATTATCAATGCAACATCAAAGTTTATTAATTCTTGCGGCAATAAGTTTTTGCCTAAGGTAATAGCGACATTCCTACCGAAAAAAATAGCCCCTAAAATCACAAAGATGCCGAACAGTATCAGCGCACGCTTCTTTTTTATCAGTTTGCCTCCGTACGTGACGGCAAAAGAAGGCGCGATTCCACTTGCGCCCATATTTATAGCAAAAAAAGTTACTACGAGTATTAATAGAATATCTTTAATCAAAATGTACTCCTTAAATTCCTTCTCCGCTGCTAATCAAGGGACGAGTATGGATCCCACACTCACCGCCGCATTTGCTCGTGCCTATCCAGCGGCCTGAACGCTCATTATCTTCATTGGTAATCCTGGTGCAGGGAGCGCAGCCTAAAGAACGATACCCTAAACCATAGAGCGGATTCACAGGTACCTGATAAAGCGCTAAATACTGCCAAACCTCGCGCTCCTTCCAAATGAGGATAGGGTTTAATTTAATCAAACCCTTATCGCGCTCCTCAACTTCCTTATAGTCCGTGCGAGTCCTTCCTTCTGTGCAGCGTAAACCCGTCACCCAACAGTTAACATTCATCTCTTTAATTGCCTGCCTTGTGGGCCCGACCTTTAAAAGGTCGCAGCACTTATCAGGGTCTGTTTGGTAAAGTTTATCCGGAATCTGGATATCGCTTTTAAAGACCTTTAATTCAGGATACTTTGACACGGTTTTATGCATAAACTCAATTGTCTCCTTCGGCTTAAAACGCGTGGTAACGATAAACCCGCGTATCTTTGGGTTTACCTTCTTTGCCAGGTCCCATACAGCAACAGAATCCTTGCCCAGGCTATTAGCCACAACCAAGCCATCTCCAAACTTTTTATAGGCCTCTTCAATTAACGCAAGTGACCTGTCAACTTTTTCCTTGAAATTTAATTTCTCAACCAGCTCCTTTAAATCATCTTTGTTGTCCAATAGACTCATTTCTGTGACCCTCCTTTTGACTTATCTATCTGTAAATAGTTATTTCGCTTGGCAGCCCCTGCGGCAACGCTAGATTTGATAAACTACCGCTTCCTTCTGCTTTTTTACCCGATTTGCTAAATCTTCGAAGGTGATATTGTCAATGATATCAGAAGTACGCTCTGTAACCTCCTGCCAAACCGACCTAAAAATACATTTGTATAAATCCTTACATCTGGTATATTTTTTTTCAACGCAACCTATCGGCTCAATAGGCCCATCAATAAAACGGATTACCTCTCCTAATTTTATTTGGGAAGGAGCTTTTGCTAAAAGATAGCCGCCTATTTTACCCCTCCTGCTTTCAACAAATCCTCCGCGTTTTAATTCAAGGAGAACCTGCTCCAAGAATTTAATCGGCGCATCTGTGCCCTTGGCAAGGTCATGTATAGTTACTACGCCATTACCGTAGTGTATAGCTAAATCCAAAACAGCTTTTAGGGCGTAATCTCCTTTATAGGTTATGCGCATTATTTATTGATGCCTCAGTAGTATCAGGAGTGATATACTATTATCTCTATCAATATAGTAGAGTATAATAGAAAAATAAAAATTGTCAAGTATTTTTTTTATTATACCCTGTAGCTTTCAACTTTTTCATCCTCAAGCGCAGGGGCTTTGAAGACTTTGTCTTCCTGAGTATTTTTTTTATAAACTATATCCGCGCTGTTGTTACCGTTGAGATCGCAGTAACGCGAGGCTATAGCGCAGGAAAGCCTTAGCAGTTCATCGTCAAACTCCCCCCTGCCGAGCGCAGTCGGCCCGGCTATATTTTGAGGGATGAAAATATAATCCTCATATTCTATCAAATCAAGCAAGCGTTTATTTTCAACTTCATTCCTTCCTACAACAAGCTTTGCCCTTTTAGCCAAGCGAAAATGCCTACCCAGCTTTAATAACTGAACTTCTCTAAGATTAAATTCACCGTGATTGATAAGATCCTTCAGTTTTCGGCTAAATTCCGGGTCAGTTAAAAGGCAGCCTCCGCTTGGGCAGGGATAATCATTTATTCCTAACTCCTTTGCCAGATCAAACTGCGCTCGCCTTCCTCTTCCGTTTATCGCCAATAATTTTTCTCTGTCAATCCAACCCCTTTGTTCCGGAATTGTAGGCTCAAGGACTTTTGCAGATAACGGCCGCACTACAAATCCTTCCAACCCTGATTCTTTTTCAATAAGCCGCATAGTATTTAATTTCTGGGACATCGGGCGCTGGCCCAGGACTTCACCGGTAATTACAAATGAAGCTCCCTCCTCCTGCATGAATTCCTTTGCCTTTTTGAATAAAAGAACTCTGCAGTCAATGCAGGGGTTCATATTGGAGCCGTATCCGTGCTTTGGCTTCTTGACAATTTCAAGTAATTCTTCTGCCACATTTAAACTGATTAATTTAATATTCAAATCTTTAGCTGTTGAATTTACCCCGTGAAAACATCCGGAAGAAGAGCGGTGGTTGCACAGGCAAAAAGCGCTCACGGTATTTAGAGCGACTAACTCAATACCTAAATCTTTGGTAATTTTTGTAGCCAGGGTGCTATCCAAGCCCCCTGACATTAAAGTTATGGCTTTCATAGTAATAATTATAAAGGTAAGGTTTTACTTAGTCAAGCGCACATAAATCGCAGAGGCGAGTTCCTTATCAATGGCAAACTGCGATTGGCCCAGTGAAATTACATAGGAAGGGAATTTCTGTTGCAAACTTATGGACATTCCGGGAAGGACCCCCACACTGATTAACTTTTGCATCTGGCCTTTATCTTTTGCCTGTAAATATGCGACATGGCCTTTATCCTTTAGCTCAAGCTCAGTTAAAGAAGAAATGACCTTTAGCAATCTTTTATCTTTTTTCTCGGAACAGCATTTTCCCGCTGGAATTGCCTTTCCGTGCGGGCAGATGCGCGGATGGCCTAATATGGAACAAACTTTATCCTCCAGTCCTTCGTGGAGCAAATGCTCGAACTTGCAACTGACTTCATCAATAATCTTTTTCTTGATATCAAAAACATCCGTCAGCAGCCTTTCGGCAAGCCGGTGCCTGCGCACGCAACCCATAGCGCGAGACGTACCTTTTTCAAGTAAATGTATGTGGTCCGTGTCTTTTCGGATGTATCCAAGTTTTACCAACTCATCAATAGCGGGGTCGTCCCTGCTTGCCCCTAATTCAAGGGGTTTTTTCCCTTGCTCTTCAGTATTAATCCAGAGCGCTTCCAATATTTCTTCTGCTCGTTCGGATAACATGTTAGGCTCTCCTTTTGGCTTTTCTCGCGTTCAAGACTTATCTCGCTAGGTAGGGACAGTCCCCTTTGTCTTTCAATAACCCGCACTTTGACGGGGACAGTCCCTACTGCTATAGTTGTATGTGCAATAATATAAATGCCAGATTTACCAAATATCCGATACTAAAAGAAAAAAACAGGATAAAAATAGACATAGCAATCCCCATACGTATCCCGCGCTCTTTTACATTCATCAACAATTGGGCTATGCAGGGCAGGAATAAAGTCAAGGTAATGCAGGCGACTACTAATTGATTTCCGGAGAGTAGGCCAACTTTTTTTAAATCATATAGCCCTGCAGCCCCGTAATCGCGCCTGAAAAAACCAAAAAGAAAAGCCACTGCTGCCTTATCAGGCAGGCCCAGCGCCCTTATCGGGTGCTCCATCCATTTAACTAAAATAGCGAATATTCCGGTTATCTGGCCAAGCCAAATCAAAACACTGGCAAAAATAAATAACGGGAGTATCTCCTTAAAATACCAGCCTAAACGGCTTCCGGTCTTACGCAGGATATTAGATAATTGCGGCAGGCGAAGAGGAGGAATTTCCATATAAAATGTGGGGAGTTCTCCGGGCATGATCTTAGAGGCAAGATACCCCACTATCAAGAATACGAAAATAATAACACTTATCCAAATAATAAGCCCGACTGGATTTCCGGCAAGCAATGCCAGTATAACACCCATCTGCGCAGAACATGGTATTGCCAAGGCCAGCAAAAGCGTTGCAATGATGCGCTCGCGTTTAGTAGGAAGCGTGCGCGTTACCATAGTCGCCATAGTGTCACAGCCAAAACCTAAAACTAAGGGAATAACTGCCCTTCCTGAAAGCCCGATTTTTTTAAAAAGCTGGTCCACTAACATTGCCAGGCGCGGTAGGTAGCCGGTATCTTCAACAATAGCGAAAGCAAAGAAAAATGTGGCTACGATTGGCAGGATAATTGCAAAGGCGTAACGCACGCCTAAAGTAACCACTCCATATTCGCCCACAAGTAATTCCTGTATTAGTTTAAAAGGCACTGTATGCTGCACCAGATTTGTCATGAACGGATTTACATATTCACCAAATACCTTATTCTCCAGAAAATTTACCAGAACTCCTGCGCCGAAAATCCCCACAAATTTGTATAAACCGTAATAAAGGACAGCCAAAAGTATGGGGCCGCCGGTAATAGGATTCATCATTATTTTACTCACCTGCTCCCTTAGTGTGAGTTTATGAGCCCCCCCCTTAAAATTCATTACCATTTTGGCAATGCGGCTTGACTCCTGCTGCCTGCGCAATCCTATAATATAACTTAAAGGATGAGTGTAATGGGCCTTTGCCTCTTCAATAACTCCAAATATTTCCTTAAAATCTTTTTCCTTAGCCTTTACTAAATCGAATACCTCTTTATCCTCCTGCAGGATTAATAAGGCAATGGAGCGTTTTGAGGTTTTATAATCCGAAAACAAAAGTGATTCGAGCTTAGATAAATAAACCTCTAAGGGGTCGTCATAACCTATTTTTTTAGCAAAATCTTTTAACATGTTCCTCTATTTTTCCTTTCAAGATATCCATTCCTTCGCCCGTAGTTGAGACAGTGGCAACGGCGGTGATATTCAATTCTTTCTCCAGGCGGGGAATATCAATACTTATCCCTTTGGCCCTTGCCTCATCTATAATATTTAACACCAGGATGACCGGTAGGCCTGCCTCCAGCAACTGCAATGTCAACGGCAGCATCCTCTCCAAATTCTTGGCATCAATGATATGCAATATTACGCAGGGATTTTCATTCAAAAGTATCCTCTGCGTAACCCTTTCTTCTTCGGTAAGCGGCAAAAAAGAATACATCCCCGGAGTATCGATTACTTCAAAATCCTCATTGCCTATATGAGTTTTTCCCCTCGAAACCTCAACAGTCGTGCCGGGATAATTGGAAACAGTTACGTAATTACCTGTCAAATTATTAAACATCACTGACTTTCCTACATTAGGAGAGCCTACAATAGCGATTTTTCTCATGGGTTAATTATATCATTAAAATTCGTATCCGACAATGATCCTGGTTTGCAAATCATCGCTTCTTCTGTTTATTCCGAAGGCAGCGCCCAAGGAAAACCAGAATTTATTTTTTTCCCATCCGATAGCCGGGCCGACAAAGTTTTCGCGTTCATTGAAACTCCCCTTGCCTTCTATTCCAAACTTAAGCGTCCTAAAAATGGTATAGCTTATGCCGGCAGCATATTCGTTATTACCCTTTCCTTTTTTATCAAGGTTCCTTTCTAAGATCTGATTGTAGCTTATATTGAAATTTCCTACATCCTTGGCTAAAATCAATTTTTCTTCTATCACATTTGGCTTGCTAAAGTCCGGGTCGCGGATATATTCTAGGTATATCAGAGGGTCAACAATATACTTTCCTTTTTCGCCGAACCTGTAGCGGGTGCGGACTTTAAACCCATCATATTTGCCGTCATTCTCATTTGCCTTATTTTTAAACTTGTACATCTGATACATTGCCACATCCCACCTATCAGTAATACCGTATTCAAATTCCAACCACTCCTGCACCGTGTTAATGTTCGATTTATGCTTATCTGGAATCTTTGTTGTTACATAATCTTCGATTTCAAACTCACCTTTTCGGGGAGTAGAATATTCATATGTCCAGACATACCTCCTGGGGTCTGCAAAGCTATCCACCGAAAAACAAAGGACTAAAAACAACACAAGACCGAAACTAACCACAACTCTCTTACCCATCTTAACTCCTCCTTTCGTTATTGAAAATGATTTTCAATAGTTTTTCAAAAAAAATCACATTGAGCATTTCCTGCATAATCCGAATATCTCCAGTTTATGTTTTAAGGATTTAAAGCCGTGCCTTTTTACCATATTCTCCTGAAGCCTCTCTATCCCAGGGTCAGTAACCTCGGTAAACTTGCCGCACTTTACGCAGATAAGATGGTCGTGATGCTCATGGCCGTATTTATGCTCAAACCTCAGCACCCCGTCTCCGAATTCAGTTTCTCCGCAAAGCCCGGATTCTGAAAAAAGCTTCATTGTCCTGTAAACTGTGGTGTATCCGATAGTAGAGTCCTTTTTTCTTACCAGTTTATACAATTCCTCCGCAGAGACATGTTTTTCAGTGGAAAGGAATACCGCAAGTATAGTGCCTCTTTGAGGCGTATGCCTTAAGCCCTTTGCCCTTACAAACTCATCGAATATTTGAAACTCTTTTCTTGTCATATCAATCCTTATTGAAAGACATTTTCAATAATATCATTTCTTTTTATTTTGTCAAGTACTTTTTTTAATTTTATTTCCTCCCTATTATCAGTGTTGTTCCAAAGGCTGTGTTCTTCCTTTTAATGGCGCGTAAACCTGACTTTTGCATCCATTGCCTTACTTCAAGCTCGGTATAAGTATCTCCGTGCTCTGTTGCTACCAGCATATTCAACGCAAAAAGAGCTCCGAAAGCAGGAAGAGTCCTGTTTTTATCCATAATAAAATCAACTACTACAACCTGCCCGCCGGGATTTAAAGCACCCGCGCATTTTTTAATCAGCTTCTGATTTTCCTGAAAAGAATTACTATGCGCTATCGCCGAGAGAAATACGAGGTCAAAACCTTTACCAAGTCCATTGATGTTATAGTCTCCTGATACAGTTTTAATTTTATCCGACAGGCCTTCCTTCCTAATATAGCTCCTGGTGAGAGGAACGACTTCGGGTAAGTCAAAAACCGTGGCCTTGATTCCTTTTTTTGCCCGCACAAAAGCCATAGAAAAAGCCCCTGACCCTCCGCCAATATCCAACACCTTTAAAACCTCGGAAAGATTGATTAAAGAAACAGTATCCTTTGCCTGCATAACTGCGCGTTCATGCATGGCTGCGATAAATGCGACAAACCAGTTTTTCCCCCTCCCGCTAAAAAAATGCGTCATAGTTGACTTACCGCGCCTGACCGCTTCTGTCAGCTCACTCCAGGTGTCCCATTGATTTACAGTATGCATCAGGCTTACCATGTATTCGGGCTTGCCTTTTACAAGAAAGCGCAAAGCAGGCGCAGTATTTGAGAATTTACCCTTTTTTTTCTGCAATAATCCTAAAACACAGAGCGCATTCATCAACCGGTCAGTAGATTTTACCGCTGTCTTTATAATCCTTGCCACTTCTCCTGAGGTCTTAGCTTTATATCCTAAAGCCGTAAACACACCCAGTTCATATGCGCTGAGCAAGGCCCTGCTTTTCTGAAATGCGGTAGCTAACTCCCCGATACCCACATAAGTAAAGTTCATAATGCTTCCTTCCCTGTAAAGTTCTATTTTTTCTTTGGTTTCTTACATTTATGCAAATCGCAGTATTTTTTTCTTTTTACCCCAAAGGCTTTCCTTCCCATCGCATCCTCCTCTTCTTATTTAATAATATATATCAGTGCTAATTTTTTCTTATCCATTACGCCTTTTTTACCCGGCCTCTATTTGTAGGCCTGAAAGCCGGGGAGTTTCTCGCTTTTTATCCTCTGAAATCGCTCATCATCAACGCTCATAAACGCTTTTATATAAGACCAGGCAATGTGAATGCTGGCCTTTACTTTTTC
>Ga0105164_10001024_pt1 | contig 18220 bp, 5 predicted proteins | sample VDWuncwatermetaG_FD_89674 | JGI IMG/M metagenome (GOLD analysis project Ga0105164, IMG submission 89674) | Wastewater microbial communities from Netherlands to study Microbial Dark Matter (Phase II) - VDW unchlorinated drinking water | ecosystem: Environmental > Aquatic > Freshwater > Drinking...
AAATTGTCCCCTCCGCTCCAGTCGGAAACACAGGGATTGTCCAAAACGGCCTCGGTGCCTGCCGGAACAAGGATTTCCGGCTCCTTGCAGAGACCCAGCGCCCTTGGATCTGTGATCAGGAGCCCGCACCCCTGGAGCGCTACGGACAGCATGACGATGACGCCGATCAGCACCGGCACCCGGCTGTGTTTCATCGGTCGTCCTCCTATTCCAAGGCGAATATGATGGCCAGCGCGGTTACGACTCGCACCAAGCTGGCTCTTCCGCGTATCGACGTCCCAGGGACAGAGCTCACTCGAATTCGGCGCTGACAGTGGTGCTGCCGCCGTCATCGCCAATGGTGATCGCGACGGTGAGCGGACTGGCCGTGCCCGTCAGGTTGGCGCCTCGACCCTCGGCCGTGAACTTGAACGTGTTCCGACTGAGCCGCGCGATTTCGGCTTCCAGCGTGACGCCGTTGATGACCCCGTGGAACTTGAACCGGCCGTTCCTATCCTGGGCGAACGAGCCGGCCGGGAGGGTGATCGAGAAGGTGCCAACTTGGAGCGTCACGGTCTGGATGGCGGGGTCAATCCCCTTGCTGTCCGTGCCCAGGGTGAAGGTGCTTTTCACCTCAAACGCATCCCTCTTCGGTGAGGCTCCACGCTCGATTTCAACTTCCGCATTGAAGGCCGCGAACTTGGTGAATTCCACCTGGTCGAAGAGCGAGGCGTCGAGGACGAAGCTCCGGAGCAAGGTCACCGGAGGGTCGGAGGCGTTCGGATTCAGGCTCAGCCGGAGGCCCGAGACCTGGAGGGTCCGCGCCGTGCTCACGAAGGGGCCGCAGGCGCCGGCCAGCCTGCTGGTGAACGCCCCCGAGCCGTCGAGGGTCTCGCCCAGGCGGGCGACGGCCAGCTGCACGTCACCGTCTACCGTGCAGGTGCCAGGGGTGAGGTGTGCGGCGCAGTGGACCTCAAGGTGCTCGTCGGTGATCGACCCCGTGCAGCGCGCCTCCTTCGGGAGCCCCGCCAGACCGAAGGGCTCACCGGACCGGATGAAGGCGGTGATGTGGTCCGTCGCCGTGACGCTGTGGGTGGTGGCCTTCCGGAAGGTGATGGTGATCGCCCACTCTCCGGCCCACGGTGCCGGCACCAGAAGGTCACAGAGCCGAAACGCGATGCTGCCCGTGTGGCCGCCCGGGTTCGTTGCGGTGACCGTCGTCGGGCCGAGGCGGACGCCCGCGGGCACGATGAACGTCGCGCTGTGGCCGGTGGCGGCCACGACCTGCGCCGGCACGCCGTCCACGGCGATCGTGACGTGGCGCCGGCGGTCTTCGCGTTCCTCGCCAAACCCAATGCCGGTGATCGTCACACGATCGCCGACATTGGCACACGACGGGGTAATGCTGGCGATGCGCCCGGCCTCGGCCGCCAGCGCCGGCTGCCCAAGGGCAGGCGAAGCCAGGGCAAAGACCGCAACGACAATCCATGTAAAGCGGGAAGTGTGGGTCCGTCGCTTCTCCATCACCGTTGCCCCCCTGCACGATCTAAAGTAGAGAGTGCAGCGCCCTTTCGCCACGGAGGAAGGACAAACGCCATTCCCCAGACACTGGCTAACAAAGCCAATGGATTAGCTGGGATTCCCCGAGCGGGTGGCGCCCAGCCGAAGGCCGTCGGGAGCACAAGAAAGGGTAGACCAACGATTGTCCGCCAGGGGCTGGGTGTCAGCTTTCTCAACACGGCTGCCCCGGCCACCGGTCGTCAGCCTCGAGCAGCAGCGCGATGATCCGACTGATCGCTCCGACGTCGTCAAACCGATGTTTTTCCCCAGTCCGGACCACCTCGACGATGCCGCTCAGCCGCCCGCCTGCAGCCCAATGCGTGCGGACGATAAAGGTCATTCGTGGAGAGCGAAGCTCTTCATCCACGCGACGAGTGTCTTCCTCGGGGCGTTAACAAATCGTGAACGCGGCGTTAACGAGGCGTGATCGCGGCACAAAGGAAACCAATCATCCGGAGACGTCATGGCGGGTAAATCCGCAGTATCGCAAGGCGCTTGGCAGCCTAGAAGCGACTGGACGGTGTGGATTGACCCCGACAGTGGTGAGTGCTATCGTCCGGCCACTCGCGAGGTGCCGGTCGATGGCTCCCTTCAGCCTCACGCTCCTCGGCCGGTTTGAGGCCCGATCGGGCTCGGGCCCTCTGTGGCTCCCCTGGAAGAAGGCCCGGGCTCTGCTGGCGTATCTTGCGTTGCCTCCCGGACGGGGGCATCCCCGCGACAAGCTGACCGCGCTGTTGTGGAGTGAGGCTGGGGACCGGCGGGCGCGCCAGAGCCTTCGCGGAGCGTTGTCACGCCTCCGAAGGGCCTTTGCCGACGTGGACAACCGGGTGTTCCTCATCGATGGCGACCTCGTCGCGCTGCGACCATCCGCCATGGACGTTGACGCAGTGGCCTTCGAGCGGTTGGCGGCCACGGATTCGCCAGAAACGCTCGAACAGGCCGTGGCGTGGTATCAGGGGGATCTCCTCGAGGGCCTCGGAGTGACGGAGGGGCCGTTCGAGGAGTGGCTACTCACCGAGCGGGAGCGGCTCCGTGAGCTGGCGGTGGAGGCGCTGGCGAAGCTGCTGGCTCATCGCAGCCACGCCGGCGAAATCGAGCCCGCGATCCGGACCGCGCTTCGCCTCGTGGGTCTGGATCCATTACAAGAAGCTGCGTATCGCGCGCTGATGCGTCTCTACGCGCAGGACGGACGGCGGGGTGCAGCGCTTCGTCAGTACCAGGTGTGCCTCGGGATCTTGCAGCGTGAACTCGGAGCCGAGCCAGAGCCAGAAACGAAGCAACTCTACCGGGAGATTCTCCAGCGTCGTGCGCCCGAGGCGGGCGTGCCGAAGCGGACCCGTGCGACGCCGCGCAGCCGGCCGGCGATCGAGGCGCGTGCCCGCCTGCTCGCGTGTGAGTCGAAGGGACCGGCCCCGGACCCTGTGATTCAACCCGCAGTGCCGCTGGTCGGGCGCCGTCATGAACTGAGCCAGCTCGAAGCGGCGCTCGATGACGCCTGGAATATCGGCGGCCGCCTGGTTCTGGTCCGGGGCGAGGCCGGCGTGGGGAAAACGCGGCTGCTGCATGAACTCGTCCTCGCAGCGTCAGCGCGCGGCGCAGGCGTGCTCGTTGGCCATTCCCACGACACTCAGCGTGTCCTGCCCTTTCGGCCGTGGATCGACGCCGTCAGAGCCGCGCACGTCCTGGACGACGTGGACCTGCAGCGCTCACTCAGCGCGCCGACCCGCACACAGTTGGCGCGTCTGTTCCCCGAGCGTGCTGAGGGAGGCGTCGTTGTCCCGCCGGCGGGTGAAGATCACGGCGCTCTCTTCGAGGCGGTGGGTGAGCTGCTCTCCGTATGGAGTTCACGCGAGTCGTTGGTCATCGTACTTGAAGACCTCCAGTGGGCGGACGACATGAGTCTTCGGCTCTTGGCATTCGTGGCGAGCCGCCTCACAAAGTCTCCAGTGCTGTTCATCGGCACCGTCCGAGATGAAGACCTCGACGAAGGACGACTGCTGAGGCAGGTCACCCAAGAGGTGACGACTCTCGGGCGTTTCGACGATGTGGCCCTCCAGCCGCTCGAGCGTTCCGACATGCAGATCCTGGTTCGCGCCCTGGCGGGAGGGCGCCGCGCGGCGGCATGGGGCGCTGAGGTCGCTGACCAAGTGTGGAAGTTGAGCGAGGGCAACCCGTTCGTGATCGTTGAGTGCATGCGAGCGATTCAAGATCACTCCGGCTCGGAGCCGATCGCGACGGTCGGGCTGCCAATCACCGTCAGCGAACTGATCGCCGCGCGCCGCGCGCGTTTTGCCGGGATCCCCCAGCGCCTGATCTCGATCAGCGCGGTGGCGGGTCGCGAATGTAGCTTTGAGCTGCTTCAGCGCACGGCCACGCTCACCTCAGGCGATGTCGCCGACGGCGTCGAGGAACTCGTTCGACGACGCGTCTTTGAGGCGATCGGCGAGCGGTTTCAGTTTGCTCACGACCGGCTGCGCCAGGTGGCCTACGCTCGCCTGCTGCCAGTTCGGCGTGCGCTGCTTCACGGCGCCATCGGAGACGCCCTGGAGGAACTGAACGCGGAGCGACTCGAAGAGGTTGCCGACCAGCTCGCTCATCACTACGCGCACGCCGGTAACCACGACAAGGCCTTGACCTATCTGGTGCGCTTTGCCGAGATGGCGCGTCGGCGCTATGCGCTGGATGCGGCGAATCAGGCGCTTGATCGCGCGCTCGAGCATGTCGAGCATCTCGGAGTCGCAATGCGAGAGCAGCGCAGGCTCGACGTCCTGGTCCGCAAGGGGCTGATCCTCTCGTTGCTGGGGCGCTTCAAAGAGATCCCCGCGCTCATGCTCCCGCATCGGGCCACCGTGGCCGCACTCAACCTCCCAACCCTGACTGGGCCCTATCACGTCAGGCTAGGCCTCACCTATGCGTATCACGCGAATTACGAGCAAGCGCGGGACGAAGCCGCCCTCGCTCTCCGGGCCGCCGAGCAGGCAGGGGACGAGGCGATCGCCGGCCAAGCCCACTACCTCCTCGCCCTCAGCGACTTTTGGCGCGGGGAGCATCGACCGAGCAGCGAGCATGCGCAGCGGGCGATACGATTACTCACCCGGACTGGCGTGCAGCATTATCTCGGCCTCGCGTACTGGGTCCTCGGGTCGAGCTACCACCTGTTGGGCGAGTTCGACCAGGCTCTCACCGCCGAAGCGGAGTGCGAGGCGGTCGGCCGGTCAACCGCCGACGCCAGGCTCCAAAGCTTCGCGACGCTCACCATCGGCTGGGTGCTGGCCACCCGTGGCCAGTGGGAAGAAGCTCTGGAGGTGTGCGAGCGCAGCATCAAGACCGCGCGGGAACAGATCAGCTCCAACGCCGGCAAGGCGTACAAGGGCTTCACGTACGTGGAGATGGGGACGCCGACGCCCGCGCTGCCGTTACTAGAGGAAGCCGTGGCCTACTTCGGTCGGATCGGTCTTCGCCAGAGCGAGGCGCGCTATCTGGTGTTTCTCAGCCAGGCGAACCTCGCTGCGGGGAACTTGGCGCAGGCGCACGACCAGGCGGCCCATGCGCGCGCGGCGAACCTTGAGATCCGGGCGGCCTGGGGGGCTGCGCTGGCGACCCAGACGCTCGGCCGAATCGCCCTCGCACGCAATGAGCTTCGAGAAGCTGCGAAGTATCTCGAGACGGCCTCAGAAATGTTCACCGCAACCTCAGCCAGATTCGACCTCGCCCGCACTGCGCTGGAACGCGCCAAGGTGGCGCATGCGTGTGGGCAGCGAGCAGACGCGACTGCGCGTCTCCAAGAAGCACGCGAAGGATTCCGGGCCGTAAAGGCCCCAAGGCACCTCGAACGAACGGAGCACCTCGCCCGCGCGCTCGGTATTGTGTTCTAACTTTCTACGTCTCCTGGGCCGAGGGGTCCCGTCCCGCTCCGACGCGCTCCTGATCAGTCCTGAGTGAGACGCTCGCGCACGACGGTTGCCGCTGTGGGGGCCGCGGATGAGAGGGGGCACCGGGTCGCGACGACCCGTTCCTGCCATCCGAACAGCGAGCGCAGAGCTACTGGGATGGGAACTGCAAACACGGGAAAGCGGGCCTGCCGAGGCCGTGGTCGCGCGACCCGGTGCCCCCTCTCATCCGCGGCCCCCACAGCGCCTCGCCCGAGCTACAAACGTTTGCCTCGCGTCCTGTCCACGCCCGCAGCGACCAGGTCGTCCTTGACGGAGACGAACGACGTCCGGCCCCTCCTCAGGACTTCCGCGACGTCTGGGTGAACACGGTGCCGAGGAGCGGGCGCATGCTACGGTTGCCGCACTTCGGACAGGCGGCCCCGCTCTTTTCGCGCTCGCTCAGGGACATCCTCACGGTCACCTCACGCTTGCACTTCTCACAGTAGTACTCGTAGAGAGGCATGGCCTCCTCCTCTCGACGCGGCTGCGTCATCCCAGGTTGATAACGACGGACTTCACCTCGGTGTACTCCTCGATGCCCTCGTGCCCCCCCTCGCGGCCGAGGCCGGACTCCTTGAAGCCTCCGAACGGGATCTCGTGCGTGTAACCGGTGGCATCATTGGCGCCGACCAAGCCGTACTCGAGCTGCTCGGCCACGCGCATGAGACGCGCCGTGTTCTTCGTGTAGAAGTAGGCGGCCAGGCCGTAGGTCGTGGCGTTGGCGCGCCGGATGACCTCTTCCTCAGTGTCGAAGAGCAGCACGGGTGCGGCCGGGCCGAAGATCTCCTCGACCGCGATGGGCATGTCGTCGGTCACGTCCAGGAGCACGGCCGGCGCGTAGAAGTTGCCGTTCTTGTAAGCGCCGTCCGTGAGATAGTAACCGCCGGTCACGAGGCGCGCCCCCCGCTTCACTGCATCCTCTACGAGGCTATGGACCTTGGCCCGCGTCTCTTCGTTGATGAGCGGACCGATCTGGGCCCCGGGCTCGAAGCCGGGCGCCACCTTCAGGCGCTTCACCGCCTCGATGAAGGCCGGCACGAAGCGGCCGGCGATCGTACGCTGCACGTAGATGCGGTTGGCGCAGATGCACGACTGGCCGCCCACGCGCAGGAACTTCATGGCGGCCGCGCCCTCGACGGCGGCTGGGAGGTCGGCGTCGTCGAAGACGATGAACGGCGCGTTGCCCCCCAGCTCGAAGGACAGGCGCTTGATCTGCTGCGCCGCCTTCTCCATGATCCCCTTGCCCACGTCGGTCGAGCCCGTGAAGCCGATCTTGCGGATGAGCGGGTGCGTCAGCAGTTCGTCGCCCACGAGCCGCGAGCGCTTGGTGGTGAGCACGTTGAACACGCCCCGTGGCAGCCCGGCGTCCTGCGTGATCTTCGCGATGGCCAGCGCGGTGAGCGGGGTGGCGGAGGCCGGCTTGAGCACCACCGAGCAGCCGGCGGCCAGCGCCGGCGCGATCTTGCGCGTGACCATGGTGGCCGGGAAGTTCCACGGCGTGACGGCGGCCACGGGTCCGATCGGCTGGTGCAGCACGAGATAGCGCTTGCCGGGCTGCGGCGAGGCCACCCACTCGCCGCCGTGCCGCCGCGCCTCCTCGGCGAACCAGCCGAAGTAGCCGAGCGAGAACTGGACCTCCTTCTTCGCCTCTTCGAAGGGCTTGCCGTTCTCGAGGGTGACGAGACGCGCCAGCTCGTCGCGTCGCTCTTCCATCAGCGCCTGGATGGCGAGCAGGATGCGGCCACGATCCTTGGGCGCCAGCAGCGACCACTCCCGAAACGCCGCCTGGGCCGCGTCCACCGCGCGATGGATCTCGGGAACGCCGCCGTTGGCGACAGACGCGACGACAGACTGGTCCGCCGGATTGATCACGTCGAAGGTCGCGTCGCCCTGCGCCGCCACCCACTCCCCATCGATGTACATGCGTTCGATCTCGTCAGCCATCACGTCCTCCTCTGACCCCGTTCACTCTCGCAAGACCGCCAGCCTACGCCTCCACCACCCCCGGCGCTAGCCGCGCCGCGCCAAATGCCCTCGAACGCGACCCATCTGGTTCGTTGCCGCGACCAAAATCGTCGGCCGCCGCCGGTCAGCAGCGGCGGCGAGAACGATGCAGATGCGAGGCGCCTGCGGAACGGCGACTGAGACGTGGCCCGGCCACGTCGCCGCAGTGCGAGGTGGGCGCCGGCCGCCGGCGCGAGCCGAGCGGTGAAATGATCGAAGATCCCCGTGAGGCCGGCAACGAAGCAGATGCGTCGTTATCGCCGGCCGCTCGCAATGTGGTCGACGAGCCAGCGCGCGGTGCGCAAGAGACGGGCATCGCCATGCCGCGGGCCGACCAGTTGGACGCCGAGGGGCAGGCCGTTCACGCCCTGCATGAGCGGCACGCTGAGCGCCGGCATTCCGCACAGCGTCCACAGCATGCAGAAGGCCGGATCGCCCGTGGATTCAAGGCCCACCGGCGCGGTGCCCGCGGCAGCCGGGGTCAGGATGGCGTCGTAGCGTTGCTCGAACAACTCGGTGAAGCTCGCGTGGAGCTCGGGAATGTGGGCCCGCGCGCGCAGGTAGTCCAGCGCGGGCACCGCCCGGCCGCGCTCGATCCGCGCCCGCAGCGACGCGGACAACCGGTCGCGCCCCGTCTCCCACTCTCGACGCAGGTTCAGCGCGATCTCCGGCCCCGAGATCGCGTCGTGCCAGGCGAACGCTTCTTCGGCGGCCGCGGAGAGCTGCAGCTCCTCCACGCGCTCGCCGAGGTGATCGGTCAGCTCGACGAACGCCTCCTTGGCGTCGGCGTCGACGTGCTCCCAGCGCGGCGTCTTCACGAACGCGAGCATCGGAGGGATCGGCGGCTCCTCGGTCGCGATGTCGCGATAGCAGACGCGTGCACGTGGTCGCGTGTCGGGATCGCGTTCGTCGTAGCCGGCGAGCTCTTCGAGAAGCAGCGCGATGTCCTCGATCGAGCGCGCAAACAGGCCGACGTGATCCATCGTCCGGGAGAGCTGGAACATCCCGTAACGCGGGATCAGCCCATGCGTCGGTTTGAAGCCGTACACCCCGCAAAACGACGCCGGGCGGATCGTGGAGCCCCCGGTCTGGCTGCCGAGGGCGAGCGGCACCATGCCCGCCGCCACGGCCGCCGGCGATCCGCTCGACGAGCCGCCGGGGGTGTGCGCGGGATTGTGCGGGTTCCGTGTCTTGCCGGGGTGCCGGGTGGCGAACTCCGTCGTGACGGTCTTGCCCATGATCACCGCCCCCGCCGCGCGCAGCATCGCCACCACCGACGCGTCGCGGGACGGCGTGCGGCCGGCGTGCAGCACCGACCCGTTCTCGGTCGGCATATCGCCGGTGTCGATGATGTCCTTGATCCCCACCGGCACGCCGTGCAGCGGCCCGATCGGCCGTCCGGAGAGACGAAACTCATCAGCCGCCCGCGCCTGAGCCAGCGCATACTCCGGATCCAGAAACGTCCACGCCTGCACATCGGCATCGACCTCGCGCACCCGCGCCAGGCACGCCTCGACGAGCTGCGCCGAGCCGATCACCCCGTCGCGAATCAACCGCGCCGCCTCCGCCGCCGACACCGTATGGAGATTCGTCAGATCCATCGCCTCAACCATGCCGCATGGGATGATCGCGCTCGAGCGCGATCATCCCATGCGGCATGGTTGAGGCGATGGATCTGACGAATCTCCATACGGTGTCGGCGGCGGAGGCGGCGCGGTTGATTCGCGACGGGGTGATCGGCTCGGCGCAGCTCGTCGAGGCGTGCCTGGCGCGGGTGCGCGAGGTCGATGCCGATGTGCAGGCGTGGACGTTTCTGGATCCGGAGTATGCGCTGGCTCAGGCGCGGGCGGCTGATGAGTTTCGTCTCTCCGGACGGCCGATCGGGCCGCTGCACGGCGTGCCGGTGGGGATCAAGGACATCATCGACACCGGCGATATGCCGACCGAGAACGGGTCGGTGCTGCACGCCGGCCGCACGCCGTCCCGCGACGCGTCGGTGGTGGCGATGCTGCGCGCGGCGGGGGCGGTGATCATGGGCAAGACCGTCACGACGGAGTTCGCCACCCGGCACCCCGGCAAGACACGGAACCCGCACAATCCCGCGCACACCCCCGGCGGCTCGTCGAGCGGATCGCCGGCGGCCGTGGCGGCGGGCATGGTGCCGCTCGCCCTCGGCAGCCAGACCGGGGGCTCCACGATCCGCCCGGCGTCGTTTTGCGGGGTGTACGGCTTCAAACCGACGCATGGGCTGATCCCGCGTTACGGGATGTTCCAGCTCTCCCGGACGATGGATCACGTCGGCCTGTTTGCGCGCTCGATCGAGGACATCGCGCTGCTTCTCGAAGAGCTCGCCGGCTACGACGAACGCGATCCCGACACGCGACCACGTGCACGCGTCTGCTATCGCGACATCGCGACCGAGGAGCCGCCGATCCCTCCGATGCTCGCGTTCGTGAAGACGCCGCGCTGGGAGCACGTCGACGCCGACGCCAAGGAGGCGTTCGTCGAGCTGACCGATCACCTCGGCGAGCGCGTGGAGGAGCTGCAGCTCTCCGCGGCCGCCGAAGAAGCGTTCGCCTGGCACGACGCGATCTCGGGGCCGGAGATCGCGCTGAACCTGCGTCGAGAGTGGGAGACGGGGCGCGACCGGTTGTCCGCGTCGCTGCGGGCGCGGATCGAGCGCGGCCGGGCGGTGCCCGCGCTGGACTACCTGCGCGCGCGGGCCCACATTCCCGAGCTCCACGCGAGCTTCACCGAGTTGTTCGAGCAACGCTACGACGCCATCCTGACCCCGGCTGCCGCGGGCACCGCGCCGGTGGGCCTTGAATCCACGGGCGATCCGGCCTTCTGCATGCTGTGGACGCTGTGCGGAATGCCGGCGCTCAGCGTGCCGCTCATGCAGGGCGTGAACGGCCTGCCCCTCGGCGTCCAACTGGTCGGCCCGCGGCATGGCGATGCCCGTCTCTTGCGCACCGCGCGCTGGCTCGTCGACCACATTGCGAGCGGCCGGCGATAACGACGCATCTGCTTCGTTGCCGGCCTCACGGGGATCTTCGATCATTTCACCGCTCGGCTCGCGCCGGCGGCCGGCGCCCACCTCGCACTGCGGCGACGTGGCCGGGCCACGTCTCAGTCGCCGTTCCGCAGGCGCCTCGCATCTGCATCGTTCTCGCCGCCGCTGCTGACCGGCGGCGGCCGACGATTTTGGTCGCGGCAACGAACCAGATGGGTCGCGTTCGAGGGCATTTGGCGCGGCGCGGCTAGCGCCGGGGGTGGTGGAGGCGTAGGCTGGCGGTCTTGCGAGAGTGAACGGGGTCAGAGGAGGACGTGATGGCTGACGAGATCGAACGCATGTACATCGATGGGGAGTGGGTGGCGGCGCAGGGCGACGCGACCTTCGACGTGATCAATCCGGCGGACCAGTCTGTCGTCGCGTCTGTCGCCAACGGCGGCGTTCCCGAGATCCATCGCGCGGTGGACGCGGCCCAGGCGGCGTTTCGGGAGTGGTCGCTGCTGGCGCCCAAGGATCGTGGCCGCATCCTGCTCGCCATCCAGGCGCTGATGGAAGAGCGACGCGACGAGCTGGCGCGTCTCGTCACCCTCGAGAACGGCAAGCCCTTCGAAGAGGCGAAGAAGGAGGTCCAGTTCTCGCTCGGCTACTTCGGCTGGTTCGCCGAGGAGGCGCGGCGGCACGGCGGCGAGTGGGTGGCCTCGCCGCAGCCCGGCAAGCGCTATCTCGTGCTGCACCAGCCGATCGGACCCGTGGCCGCCGTCACGCCGTGGAACTTCCCGGCCACCATGGTCACGCGCAAGATCGCGCCGGCGCTGGCCGCCGGCTGCTCGGTGGTGCTCAAGCCGGCCTCCGCCACCCCGCTCACCGCGCTGGCCATCGCGAAGATCACGCAGGACGCCGGGCTGCCACGGGGCGTGTTCAACGTGCTCACCACCAAGCGCTCGCGGCTCGTGGGCGACGAACTGCTGACGCACCCGCTCATCCGCAAGATCGGCTTCACGGGCTCGACCGACGTGGGCAAGGGGATCATGGAGAAGGCGGCGCAGCAGATCAAGCGCCTGTCCTTCGAGCTGGGGGGCAACGCGCCGTTCATCGTCTTCGACGACGCCGACCTCCCAGCCGCCGTCGAGGGCGCGGCCGCCATGAAGTTCCTGCGCGTGGGCGGCCAGTCGTGCATCTGCGCCAACCGCATCTACGTGCAGCGTACGATCGCCGGCCGCTTCGTGCCGGCCTTCATCGAGGCGGTGAAGCGCCTGAAGGTGGCGCCCGGCTTCGAGCCCGGGGCCCAGATCGGTCCGCTCATCAACGAAGAGACGCGGGCCAAGGTCCATAGCCTCGTAGAGGATGCAGTGAAGCGGGGGGCGCGCCTCGTGACCGGCGGTTACTATCTCACGGACGGCGCTTACAAGAACGGCAACTTCTACGCGCCGGCCGTGCTCCTGGACGTGACCGACGACATGCCCATCGCGGTCGAGGAGATCTTCGGCCCGGCCGCACCCGTGCTGCTCTTCGACACTGAGGAAGAGGTCATCCGGCGCGCCAACGCCACGACCTACGGCCTGGCCGCCTACTTCTACACGAAGAACACGGCGCGTCTCATGCGCGTGGCCGAGCAGCTCGAGTACGGCTTGGTCGGCGCCAATGATGCCACCGGTTACACGCACGAGATCCCGTTCGGAGGCTTCAAGGAGTCCGGCCTCGGCCGCGAGGGGGGGCACGAGGGCATCGAGGAGTACACCGAGGTGAAGTCCGTCGTTATCAACCTGGGATGACGCAGCCGCGTCGAGAGGAGGAGGCCATGCCTCTCTACGAGTACTACTGTGAGAAGTGCAAGCGTGAGGTGACCGTGAGGATGTCCCTGAGCGAGCGCGAAAAGAGCGGGGCCGCCTGTCCGAAGTGCGGCAACCGTAGCATGCGCCCGCTCCTCGGCACCGTGTTCACCCAGACGTCGCGGAAGTCCTGAGGAGGGGCCGGACGTCGTTCGTCTCCGTCAAGGACGACCTGGTCGCTGCGGGCGTGGACAGGACGCGAGGCAAACGTTTGTAGCTCGGGCGAGGCGCTGTGGGGGCCGCGGATGAGAGGGGGCACCGGGTCGCGCGACCACGGCCTCGGCAGGCCCGCTTTCCCGTGTTTGCAGTTCCCATCCCAGTAGCTCTGCGCTCGCTGTTCGGATGGCAGGAACGGGTCGTCGCGACCCGGTGCCCCCTCTCATCCGCGGCCCCCACAGCGGCAACCGTCGTGCGCGAGCGTCTCACTCAGGACTGATCAGGAGCGCGTCGGAGCGGGACGGGACCCCTCGGCCCAGGAGACGTAGAAAGTTAGAACACAATACCGAGCGCGCGGGCGAGGTGCTCCGTTCGTTCGAGGTGCCTTGGGGCCTTTACGGCCCGGAATCCTTCGCGTGCTTCTTGGAGACGCGCAGTCGCGTCTGCTCGCTGCCCACACGCATGCGCCACCTTGGCGCGTTCCAGCGCAGTGCGGGCGAGGTCGAATCTGGCTGAGGTTGCGGTGAACATTTCTGAGGCCGTCTCGAGATACTTCGCAGCTTCTCGAAGCTCATTGCGTGCGAGGGCGATTCGGCCGAGCGTCTGGGTCGCCAGCGCAGCCCCCCAGGCCGCCCGGATCTCAAGGTTCGCCGCGCGCGCATGGGCCGCCTGGTCGTGCGCCTGCGCCAAGTTCCCCGCAGCGAGGTTCGCCTGGCTGAGAAACACCAGATAGCGCGCCTCGCTCTGGCGAAGACCGATCCGACCGAAGTAGGCCACGGCTTCCTCTAGTAACGGCAGCGCGGGCGTCGGCGTCCCCATCTCCACGTACGTGAAGCCCTTGTACGCCTTGCCGGCGTTGGAGCTGATCTGTTCCCGCGCGGTCTTGATGCTGCGCTCGCACACCTCCAGAGCTTCTTCCCACTGGCCACGGGTGGCCAGCACCCAGCCGATGGTGAGCGTCGCGAAGCTTTGGAGCCTGGCGTCGGCGGTTGACCGGCCGACCGCCTCGCACTCCGCTTCGGCGGTGAGAGCCTGGTCGAACTCGCCCAACAGGTGGTAGCTCGACCCGAGGACCCAGTACGCGAGGCCGAGATAATGCTGCACGCCAGTCCGGGTGAGTAATCGTATCGCCCGCTGCGCATGCTCGCTGCTCGGTCGATGCTCCCCGCGCCAAAAGTCGCTGAGGGCGAGGAGGTAGTGGGCTTGGCCGGCGATCGCCTCGTCCCCTGCCTGCTCGGCGGCCCGGAGAGCGAGGGCGGCTTCGTCCCGCGCTTGCTCGTAATTCGCGTGATACGCATAGGTGAGGCCTAGCCTGACGTGATAGGGCCCAGTCAGGGTTGGGAGGTTGAGTGCGGCCACGGTGGCCCGATGCGGGAGCATGAGCGCGGGGATCTCTTTGAAGCGCCCCAGCAACGAGAGGATCAGCCCCTTGCGGACCAGGACGTCGAGCCTGCGCTGCTCTCGCATTGCGACTCCGAGATGCTCGACATGCTCGAGCGCGCGATCAAGCGCCTGATTCGCCGCATCCAGCGCATAGCGCCGACGCGCCATCTCGGCAAAGCGCACCAGATAGGTCAAGGCCTTGTCGTGGTTACCGGCGTGCGCGTAGTGATGAGCGAGCTGGTCGGCAACCTCTTCGAGTCGCTCCGCGTTCAGTTCCTCCAGGGCGTCTCCGATGGCGCCGTGAAGCAGCGCACGCCGAACTGGCAGCAGGCGAGCGTAGGCCACCTGGCGCAGCCGGTCGTGAGCAAACTGAAACCGCTCGCCGATCGCCTCAAAGACGCGTCGTCGAACGAGTTCCTCGACGCCGTCGGCGACATCGCCTGAGGTGAGCGTGGCCGTGCGCTGAAGCAGCTCAAAGCTACATTCGCGACCCGCCACCGCGCTGATCGAGATCAGGCGCTGGGGGATCCCGGCAAAACGCGCGCGGCGCGCGGCGATCAGTTCGCTGACGGTGATTGGCAGCCCGACCGTCGCGATCGGCTCCGAGCCGGAGTGATCTTGAATCGCTCGCATGCACTCAACGATCACGAACGGGTTGCCCTCGCTCAACTTCCACACTTGGTCAGCGACCTCAGCGCCCCATGCCGCCGCGCGGCGCCCTCCCGCCAGGGCGCGAACCAGGATCTGCATGTCGGAACGCTCGAGCGGCTGGAGGGCCACATCGTCGAAACGCCCGAGAGTCGTCACCTCTTGGGTGACCTGCCTCAGCAGTCGTCCTTCGTCGAGGTCTTCATCTCGGACGGTGCCGATGAACAGCACTGGAGACTTTGTGAGGCGGCTCGCCACGAATGCCAAGAGCCGAAGACTCATGTCGTCCGCCCACTGGAGGTCTTCAAGTACGATGACCAACGACTCGCGTGAACTCCATACGGAGAGCAGCTCACCCACCGCCTCGAAGAGAGCGCCGTGATCTTCACCCGCCGGCGGGACAACGACGCCTCCCTCAGCACGCTCGGGGAACAGACGCGCCAACTGTGTGCGGGTCGGCGCGCTGAGTGAGCGCTGCAGGTCCACGTCGTCCAGGACGTGCGCGGCTCTGACGGCGTCGATCCACGGCCGAAAGGGCAGGACACGCTGAGTGTCGTGGGAATGGCCAACGAGCACGCCTGCGCCGCGCGCTGACGCTGCGAGGACGAGTTCATGCAGCAGCCGCGTTTTCCCCACGCCGGCCTCGCCCCGGACCAGAACCAGGCGGCCGCCGATATTCCAGGCGTCATCGAGCGCCGCTTCGAGCTGGCTCAGTTCATGACGGCGCCCGACCAGCGGCACTGCGGGTTGAATCACAGGGTCCGGGGCCGGTCCCTTCGACTCACACGCGAGCAGGCGGGCACGCGCCTCGATCGCCGGCCGGCTGCGCGGCGTCGCACGGGTCCGCTTCGGCACGCCCGCCTCGGGCGCACGACGCTGGAGAATCTCCCGGTAGAGTTGCTTCGTTTCTGGCTCTGGCTCGGCTCCGAGTTCACGCTGCAAGATCCCGAGGCACACCTGGTACTGACGAAGCGCTGCACCCCGCCGTCCGTCCTGCGCGTAGAGACGCATCAGCGCGCGATACGCAGCTTCTTGTAATGGATCCAGACCCACGAGGCGAAGCGCGGTCCGGATCGCGGGCTCGATTTCGCCGGCGTGGCTGCGATGAGCCAGCAGCTTCGCCAGCGCCTCCACCGCCAGCTCACGGAGCCGCTCCCGCTCGGTGAGTAGCCACTCCTCGAACGGCCCCTCCGTCACTCCGAGGCCCTCGAGGAGATCCCCCTGATACCACGCCACGGCCTGTTCGAGCGTTTCTGGCGAATCCGTGGCCGCCAACCGCTCGAAGGCCACTGCGTCAACGTCCATGGCGGATGGTCGCAGCGCGACGAGGTCGCCATCGATGAGGAACACCCGGTTGTCCACGTCGGCAAAGGCCCTTCGGAGGCGTGACAACGCTCCGCGAAGGCTCTGGCGCGCCCGCCGGTCCCCAGCCTCACTCCACAACAGCGCGGTCAGCTTGTCGCGGGGATGCCCCCGTCCGGGAGGCAACGCAAGATACGCCAGCAGAGCCCGGGCCTTCTTCCAGGGGAGCCACAGAGGGCCCGAGCCCGATCGGGCCTCAAACCGGCCGAGGAGCGTGAGGCTGAAGGGAGCCATCGACCGGCACCTCGCGAGTGGCCGGACGATAGCACTCACCACTGTCGGGGTCAATCCACACCGTCCAGTCGCTTCTAGGCTGCCAAGCGCCTTGCGATACTGCGGATTTACCCGCCATGACGTCTCCGGATGATTGGTTTCCTTTGTGCCGCGATCACGCCTCGTTAACGCCGCGTTCACGATTTGTTAACGCCCCGAGGAAGACACTCGTCGCGTGGATGAAGAGCTTCGCTCTCCACGAATGACCTTTATCGTCCGCACGCATTGGGCTGCAGGCGGGCGGCTGAGCGGCATCGTCGAGGTGGTCCGGACTGGGGAAAAACATCGGTTTGACGACGTCGGAGCGATCAGTCGGATCATCGCGCTGCTGCTCGAGGCTGACGACCGGTGGCCGGGGCAGCCGTGTTGAGAAAGCTGACACCCAGCCCCTGGCGGACAATCGTTGGTCTACCCTTTCTTGTGCTCCCGACGGCCTTCGGCTGGGCGCCACCCGCTCGGGGAATCCCAGCTAATCCATTGGCTTTGTTAGCCAGTGTCTGGGGAATGGCGTTTGTCCTTCCTCCGTGGCGAAAGGGCGCTGCACTCTCTACTTTAGATCGTGCAGGGGGGCAACGGTGATGGAGAAGCGACGGACCCACACTTCCCGCTTTACATGGATTGTCGTTGCGGTCTTTGCCCTGGCTTCGCCTGCCCTTGGGCAGCCGGCGCTGGCGGCCGAGGCCGGGCGCATCGCCAGCATTACCCCGTCGTGTGCCAATGTCGGCGATCGTGTGACGATCACCGGCATTGGGTTTGGCGAGGAACGCGAAGACCGCCGGCGCCACGTCACGATCGCCGTGGACGGCGTGCCGGCGCAGGTCGTGGCCGCCACCGGCCACAGCGCGACGTTCATCGTGCCCGCGGGCGTCCGCCTCGGCCCGACGACGGTCACCGCAACGAACCCGGGCGGCCACACGGGCAGCATCGCGTTTCGGCTCTGTGACCTTCTGGTGCCGGCACCGTGGGCCGGAGAGTGGGCGATCACCATCACCTTCCGGAAGGCCACCACCCACAGCGTCACGGCGACGGACCACATCACCGCCTTCATCCGGTCCGGTGAGCCCTTCGGTCTGGCGGGGCTCCCGAAGGAGGCGCGCTGCACGGGGTCGATCACCGACGAGCACCTTGAGGTCCACTGCGCCGCACACCTCACCCCTGGCACCTGCACGGTAGACGGTGACGTGCAGCTGGCCGTCGCCCGCCTGGGCGAGACCCTCGACGGCTCGGGGGCGTTCACCAGCAGGCTGGCCGGCGCCTGCGGCCCCTTCGTGAGCACGGCGCGGACCCTCCAGGTCTCGGGCCTCCGGCTGAGCCTGAATCCGAACGCCTCCGACCCTCCGGTGACCTTGCTCCGGAGCTTCGTCCTCGACGCCTCGCTCTTCGACCAGGTGGAATTCACCAAGTTCGCGGCCTTCAATGCGGAAGTTGAAATCGAGCGTGGAGCCTCACCGAAGAGGGATGCGTTTGAGGTGAAAAGCACCTTCACCCTGGGCACGGACAGCAAGGGGATTGACCCCGCCATCCAGACCGTGACGCTCCAAGTTGGCACCTTCTCGATCACCCTCCCGGCCGGCTCGTTCGCCCAGGATAGGAACGGCCGGTTCAAGTTCCACGGGGTCATCAACGGCGTCACGCTGGAAGCCGAAATCGCGCGGCTCAGTCGGAACACGTTCAAGTTCACGGCCGAGGGTCGAGGCGCCAACCTGACGGGCACGGCCAGTCCGCTCACCGTCGCGATCACCATTGGCGATGACGGCGGCAGCACCACTGTCAGCGCCGAATTCGAGTGAGCTCTGTCCCTGGGACGTCGATACGCGGAAGAGCCAGCTTGGTGCGAGTCGTAACCGCGCTGGCCATCATATTCGCCTTGGAATAGGAGGACGACCGATGAAACACAGCCGGGTGCCGGTGCTGATCGGCGTCATCGTCATGCTGTCCGTAGCGCTCCAGGGGTGCGGGCTCCTGATCACAGATCCAAGGGCGCTGGGTCTCTGCAAGGAGCCGGAAATCCTTGTTCCGGCAGGCACCGAGGCCGTTTTGGACAATCCCTGTGTTTCCGACTGGAGCGGAGGGGACAATTT
>Ga0105164_10001025_pt1 | contig 18218 bp, 25 predicted proteins | sample VDWuncwatermetaG_FD_89674 | JGI IMG/M metagenome (GOLD analysis project Ga0105164, IMG submission 89674) | Wastewater microbial communities from Netherlands to study Microbial Dark Matter (Phase II) - VDW unchlorinated drinking water | ecosystem: Environmental > Aquatic > Freshwater > Drinking...
CTTATAGAAAAACTATCGACCCGTTAGAGTAAACATCTATTTTGAATATGCCATATAAAACGTTAAATTTCAAGGGGTTAGGTCTCTGTTTTAGAAAACGTTTTCTTTGCCATTATGCATAAACGTTGCGGAATATTGATTCCTTTATTTTCCATTTACTCTCGTGAGAGTGCTGCAGTTGCAGATCTTGATGATTTAAAATTAGCAATTGACTTAGCCAGCCTTAGTGGCAATAGCGTTTTGCAACTCTTGCCAATGAATGAAACCGGGGCAAATTTCTGTCCCTATGATTCTATAAGTTCTTTTGCCCTGGAGCCGCTTTATTTATCTTTGAGAAACTTACCCCAATGCAAAAACTCCTCCATCGACAGGGAAATACATAAACTAAAAAATAATTTTCCCGTAGATAATACCTTTCTCGATTATAGAATTAAAAAAGAAAAGATGCAGATCCTTTGGGATATTTTTGTGCAATGGGATCGCTACGATTCTTTAGCCTTAAAAAGATTCCGTGAAGAAAATTCCTATTGGTTGGAAGATTTTAGCCTTTATAAGGTTTTAAAAAAATACCATCAGAACTTGCCGTGGTTTGAATGGAAAGGTCAGTTTAAAAATCGCGAACAGAGGGCTTTAGAGAATTTTCAGATTGAACATGAAAAGGAAATTACCTTTGAATCTTGGTTACAATGGCAGCTTTTTAGGCAGCTTAGAGATGTGAGGAAACATGCGGAGGAAAAAAAGGTTTCACTTAAAGGGGACCTGCCGATTTTAGTTTCGCGGGATAGCTCTGATGTTTGGGCGCATCCGGAATTTTTTAAATTGGATTTTGCCGCGGGCGCGCCACCGGATATGTACTGTGCTAAGGGGCAGCGCTGGGGGATGCCGACATATAATTGGGAGAATATTGCTCAGGGAGGCTACCAATATTTAAAAGAGAAATTAAGTTTCGCGCAAAATTTTTACGAGATCTTGAGGATCGACCATGTCGTGGGTTTATTTCGTATTTGGAGTATTCCTTATACAGAACCCTTGGAGAATAAAGGGCTGCATGGATTTTTTGATCCAAAAGATGAATCTCTCTGGGGAGAACACGGCAGGAGAATTTTGCGCATAATCCAGGATAATGCCAATATGCTTTTGTGTGCTGAGGATCTGGGTGTAATTCCGAAAGCCTGCACCGATACTTTGAGAGGATTAGGGATCCCGGGAAATGATGTGCAGCGCTGGGTAAAAGACTGGAACATGCGCCATGATTTTTTAACGCCTCAGGAATACCGCGAACTTTCTGTGGCCATGCTTTCTACACATGACACTACCAATTGGTCCGCCTGGTGGGAGAATGAGGCTGGGACAGTGGATGAAGATTTGTTTTTACGTAAATGCAACGAACGGGGAGTTGATTTTTTGAGAGTAAAAAATGAACTTTTTGATTTAAGCTGTTCTTGTCATGGGAGGTTACGCTGGGTAGATCGTATTGATTCAGTAGATAAATTGGTGGGGATCTTGGCTAAAAGGAAAGAAGAAGTGGGTGACTTTATAGATTTATATCTTAATTCGTATCAGGAAAAAGAAAAGCTCTGGAAGCATTTAGGGATTAAGGGGCCGATGCGGGAAAAATCTGATCCGGAAATTGTGCGCCAGGCTTTAAAAATAAGCCTTAAGTCCAATGCTTCATTTTGCGTGAATACGATTTTTGACTGGTTGTATCTTACGGATATTTTAACAGGTGACCCCTATCAATACCGGATTAATACCCCGGGAACTGTCGGCGAGAAGAACTGGTCCTTACGGGTGCCGATTGCCTTAGAGGATTTATTAAAGCACAAAGTGACCAAAGAAATCCATAAGATGATTGCAGGCGCAGGGAGGGGCACCTGATATATTATAAGGGAAGGAGATAGAAATGGTACGGAAAAACAAAATGAAATGGAAAAAACCAAAACTCCTTGTTTTGTCGAGGCAAACTAGCCATGAAGGAATTTTGCAGACGTGCAAGGAGTCACCGAAGGTCATATTTGGGCCTTCTGAATATTTCTCTGCCTGCCATTTTAATTGGTATAGGGATAATCCTCCAAGTTATGATGGTTTAATTCTGATACAAGAGTGTTTAGACTGCCAACACTTGGATGTTTCGTGAATTTCTTATTTTTTCTTTGGCTCAAATAAATGCCTGTGGGAGGTAAAATGCAAAAAAACAAATTTTTATGGTCAAAGCCGAAACTGACAGTTTTATTAAGGACAGAAAAAGGGGAAAAAGTGCTTAGGGCTTGCAAGCAGGGAGGCAGTTGGCTGGGTGCGCCAATGCGTATTAATGGCGGCTGCCAATGGCTTTATGCGCCTCATTCTTGTGCCAAGTGTTATGACTTCGGAGCTTCGTAATAATAAAATTAAATGTCATTTCTTCAGGGCCAAGAATTCTATATTTCGAAAAGAGTCGGTAAGGCAATTAGCGATTATAATATGCTTGTTGACGGCGATAAAATCGCCGTAGCGGTTTCAGGCGGCAAGGACAGCCTGACCATGCTGCGCGTCTTGCAGGATCGCCAGGCGTTTGTACCGATAAAATATAAGCTGCTGGCAGTGCATGTGGATATGGGCTATCCCTGCCAACATCCCAAGATCCTGGCAGAGTATTTCAAAAAGCAGGGGGTAGAATACCATATTGAGAAGATTGATATCTTAAAAGGTAAATCCCGCAAAGATATTTCTTGTTTCTGGTGTTCCTGGAATCGCCGTAAGGCCTTATTTAGTGTAGCGGACCGTTTTGGCTGTACGAAAGTCGCCCTGGGCCACCATAAGGATGATATTATCGAAACGATTTTAATGAATCTATTCTTTCATGGGGAAATTTCCGCGATGAACCCGAACCAAAAATTGTTCAAAGGCAAAATTACCCTGATTAGGCCTTTGGCTTATGTTGACGAAGAGATGATTGTGAAGTTTGCCAAAGAATTGGATTTTCCTCACCATAAATGCGCCTGTCCAAATTCCCTCACTTCTAACCGTACCAAGGTTGGCGAGATGATCAAAGATTTAAAAAAAATCTGCCCGGATGTAAAAACCAATATTTTTCGTAGTGTCAAGCGCATAAAAACGGATTATTTGCTTTAAGATTAGTTAAGAGGGTGGTATAATTAACGTATGATTTGGCTAATTGGTTTCGCATTTCTTTTTCTAGTAGTGATTCTCATCGGGTTGATCCTGAAGATCTCTACACAGGTCAGTGACCGCCTGAATCAGATGAATCAATCTCTTCAGGAGGCGCATAAAATTATCGGTCAGAATCTTGGTAACGCTACTACTGTCTTTGGCAGCGTAGAAGAGAAGCTGGGGAAGCTGGAAGCAACTAACCGTCAGATTTATGAGATTAGTAAAGATATTGCCAGCCTTCAGGAACTCCTGCGCGCACCCAAATTCCGCGGGCAGATGGGTGAAACCCTCTTAGAAAATTTATTGTCGCAGGTGCTTCCCAAAGACCATTACCAGACCCAATACCGTTTTAAATCTACTGACGCGGTGGACGCGGTAATTCGCCTGGGAGAACGGTTGGTACCGGTGGATGCTAAATTTAGCTTGGAAAATTTTCAGAAACTTCTTGATACCCAGGATGAGGCCGCAAAAAATTCTTTTCGCAAAAAATTTATTCAGGATGTGAAAAACCGCATTGATGAAATTGCCGCAAAATATATCTTGCCGCAGGAAAATACCTATGATTTTGCATTGATGTATATTCCGGCAGAAAATGTTTATTACGAAGTGATCATCAAGGAGGACTTGTTTTCTTATGGTATGGCAAAAAAAGTAATTCCGGTTTCCCCGAATACATTTTATGCGTATCTGCAGGTAATTTGTCTGGGGTTAAAGGGTTTGAAATTAGAAGAAAATACCAAATCGATACTAAAGAACTTAAGTGCCTTAAATATAGATATAGCTAAATTCAAGGAAGACTTCGATGTCCTGGGGAATCACCTTTCTAACGCCAATACAAAATACACGGACAGCCAGAAAAGATTGGATCGATTCACCGGTAAGCTTAGCGATATCCAGGATGCCAAACAGATAGAAGCCAAGTGATTTTTCAACACCCGGATTTAATTTGCGCTTTTAGTACGCGGCCAGAGAATATGTCTTTGGCCTACGGCGATACAAAAGATGTTCTTTTAAACCGCCGGGAATTCTTGGGCAGCTTAGGTGTAGATCCTGATGCTTTAGTTTGCGCTAAACAGGTGCATGGAGCTGTCGTAAAATATGTGACTGAAGCTGACCGTGGCAGAGGCGCTTTATCTGCGGAAAGCGCAATCGAGGGCACTGATGCACTAATTACGGATAAAAAAAATCTCCCGCTTGGAATTTTTACCGCAGACTGCCTTTCCATATTTTTATTTGATCCTACCAATTTGAGTATCGGGGTCATCCATGCCGGCTGGCGTAGCTCCAGGGAAAATATCGCCGTAAAAACTATTAATTTAATGGCCGAAAAATTTAGGACCAAGGCTGCTCATCTCTATGTGGGGTTTGGGCCTGCGCTTCGTAAATGCTGTTATGAAGTGGGTGAGGAATTTAGAAGTTATTTTTCCGATTGCGTAAAAGAGAGTGATGGAAAATTGTTTTTGGATCTCGCCGCTGTAAACCTCAAACAACTTTTGGAACTCGGTGTAGAGCGTGCAAGGATCCATGATACTAAAATCTGTACCTGTTGCCGGAATAAGGATTATTTTTCTTTCCGTAAAGAAGGTAATTCCTGCGGCAGGATAGCCTCGGTAATTATGTTAAAATGATCCCTTTAAAAGACGATAATCCCACCAACACCTTTCCTTTTGCTACCATCGGCATCATCATTATTAACCTCCTAGTTTTTTTATTCGAAATGAACTCTGGTGGTCAATTAGATGCCCAGCTCTTCCTTTTCGGGGCAGTGCCTTACCGGATTACGCACTTAGAGGGTTTACCTGTATTAATTACTCTGCTTACTGCATTATTTTTTCACATGGATATTGTTCATCTTGCGGGAAATATGCTTTATCTTTGGGTGTTTGGCCAAGCAATCGAAGATAAGTTAGGGCATTTGAAATTTATTTATTTTTATCTGATTTGTGGCATTGTCGCGTCTATGGGGTTTATTATGTTGATACCTGATTCCAAATTACCTTTAATCGGCGCAAGCGGTGCGATCTCCGGGGTTTTAGGAGCCTATTTCCTTTTGTATCCTGAGTCAAGGATCCAAGTACTTGTACCTTTATTCATTTTTTGGAAAAAAATCAGGATCCAGGCTTTTTGGTTCTTGCTTTTTTGGATCATACTGCAGCTTTTTTTTGGAACTACTACCTTTAATCTTAGTAAAACCGCTAATTCAGGCGGAGTGGGCTGGATCGCACATGTGATCGGTTTTATCGCCGGAGCATTATTTTTGACTATTTTTTCAATGCATGCTGTTTCCGCGAGGAGCAAATAACGCTAATGGTAAAGATCTATCACTTAGATTTTATTTTGTCTACTCCGGATACTTCATTGGATGTATTGAAAAAATCTCTTGAGGGTTGCGCGGATAATCCGGAGATTTTAGAAATGCCGGACGAAAATTCGCAAAAGTGTAAGAATTTCATGATCCATGTCCGCACACAGGATCCCACACTGATATTTGATATTTGTTCAGAATACGGAAAAATCAGTTCAGTAAAAGTCGACGAAGTCGACGAGGAAGGAGCTTAAAATGGCAGGAGCAATCGTAATTTATTATTCGCGTAGCGGCAACACCAAGAAAATGGCAGAAGTAGTCATCGGGGGGTTGAAGAATGAAAAGATTGAGGCAGTATTGAAAGAAGTAAAAGATGTAAATGTCGATGAGTTGCTGCAGTATGATGCGATTATTATCGGTTCACCGACCTATTATGGAACGATGAGCGCAGAGATCAAGAAATTACTGGATGATTCTGTGAAGTTTCACGGGAAGCTGGATGGTAAAATCGGAGCGGCATTTGCTTCCAGTGCCAATATCGGCGGCGGAAATGAAACAACAATCCTAGATATCTTGAACGCAATGTTGATTCATGGTATGATTATTCAAGGTGACCCGCAAGGCGACCATTACGGGCCTGTGGCTATTGGCAGCCCGGATGGCAGGGCTAGCAAAGAGTGTGTAAAACTCGGTAATAGAGTAGGTAGATTAATCAAAAAAATTTACGTTTAAAAAATGGAAGCAGTAGTTATTTTTATTACCAGCGCAAGTAAGAAGGAAGCAAAGGCAATTGCAAAAGCCTTAGTGCAGAAAAGGTTGGTTGCCTGTGTGAATATTGTCGAAAAAGTAGAGTCATTCTTTTGGTGGAAGAAAAAAATCGATTCGGCAAAGGCAGTACTCCTGATTGCCAAATCAAAAAAATCAAACTTTGAAAAAATTATTAAATTGGTAAAAGCCAAACACAGTTATGAAGTTCCGGAAATTATCGTTTTGCCGATTATTGCCGGATATAAACCTTATTTAGAATGGATCGATGACTCTCTCAGGTAGCCCAGCAGATTATTTAATTGCTTTCGTTGGCGGGATATTAGTAAGTTTTACTCCCTGCGTCTATCCGCTAATTCCGATTAGCGCTGGCTATATTGGCGCTAGCGGTGCCTCATCAAAATTAAAAGGTTTTGCTTTAAGTTTTATTTATGTTACAGGAGTGGCAATTACTTATTCTATCTTAGGTTTAGTTGCTTCTTTAACCGGATCATTCTTCGGTAAAATCAGTTCCTATCCAGTTACTTATATTGTGGTAGGAGTAATCATTATTTTATTTGGTTTGTCGATGGTGGATTTATTCAGCTTCTTTTTTCCAAACATCATTAGGCTCCCTGTCTTAAAAAAAGAAAATTATTTTTCTACCTTTTTCCTGGGGTTATGTTCTGGTTTGATTGCTTCTCCTTGTTTGACACCGGTCTTAAGTTCAATTCTTTTATATCTGGCAACAAAAAAGAATTTATTTTATGGGGCAACGTTATTATTGAGTTTTGCTTATGGGATGGGGATAATTTTGCTCTTAAGCGGAACTTTTAGTTCTATTTTAGTAGTCAGCTTGCCTAAATCCAGCAAGTGGATGGTTACAATGAAGAAAATCTCTGCTTTTATTTTGTTGGTAGTAGGATTATTTTTTATCTACAACGGCATAAGGAGAATTTGAAAATGAGGGCTTTTCTTTTGACTGTGGTTTTATTTTTATCTCTTAGTGCAGTAGCAATGGCACAAGATGTACCATCCGCAGAAAAAAGGATCGCACCGGATTTTAAGTTAGAAGATATTAACCAAAATTCTTATTCCTTAAATAGCTATCGGCAGAAACAGCCGGTGTTATTATTCTTTTGGACAACCTGGTGCCCTTTTTGCCAAAAGGAATTAGCAGCTTTAAAGGATACCTATCCTGTTTTAACAAGCGATGGAGTAGAAGTGTTAACAATAGATGTTGGCGAGTCTGTTGATACTGTGAACAGGCGGCTAAAGAAAGTTAATCCGGCTTTTAAGGTGCTTTTGGACGAGGATTCAGAAGTTTCCTCTTCATTTCAAGTTTTAGGTGTACCTACCTTTATCCTGGTTGATAAAAAAGGCGCAATTATCTTTCAGGACAATTTTTTCCCTAAAGACTACAAGGAATTGATCAAAAAATCAGATGGATAAGCAGAGTGAAGCCTTAATCAAGGTTTGGCAGAAAAGGAATATCCAAGGATCATTCTGCGAAAATAAGCTTAAGGCAGCAGAGAAGATCCTTGAACTCATTCCACTTTCCGCAGAAATTGGTTTTTCCGGTTCGGTGACCCTGGATCAGCTTGAGGTAATAAAAAAATTAGAAACCAGGGGAAACAAGATTTTTAATCCCTATAAACCCGGCATTAGTAGAGAAGAAAGCTTGGCATTAAGGAAACAAGGTAGTAGTGCAGATTTTTATCTTGCTTCTGCCAATGCGCTTTCAGCCAAAGGCGAGCTGGTCTTTTTTAGCGGCTATGGTAATCGCACAGCAGGAATTGCTTATGCAAAAAATGTGCTTATAGTCTGTGGGATAAATAAAATTGCCGCGGACTTGGAAGCTGCGCTTAAACGCGCGCGTGAATATGCCACACCGCTTAATTGTAAGCGCTTGAATTGGAGTTCTGCGTGCCTTGGCGATGGGGTCTGTCATGAGGAAAAATGTCTTTTTCCAGAATACAAACGCATGTGCTGTCAGGTTTTGATTATTGAAGCAGAAGTAGTACCAGATAGATTAAAAGTAATTTTAGTTGGAGAGAGCCTAGGATTTTGAAAATGGGGACAGAATTATTTTTTGAAACTTATGCTCATGTGTTGTGGTGAAAAATAATTCTGACCCCATTTTCTTTAAATAAGGAGAAAAGGCATGTTTGATAAAATGAAGCAGATGATGGAAATGCAGAAGAAGATGCAGGAGATGAAGCGGGAATTAGATAATACGAATTTTGAAATCGCAAGCTCTGATGGCCTGATAAAAATAACCATGAATGGCTCACAAGAGGTAAAAGAGGTGGCCCTGACGAAGGAAAGCCAAGGTTTAGAAAAAACTCAACTTGAAAAGGCAATCAAAGATGCGTATAATAGGGCAATTAAGCGTTCGCATGAAATTGCTGCGGATAAGATGAAGCAGATTACGGGTTTTAATTTACCGGGATTGATGCAAGGGTAGCAAATTTAAACATATGGAAGAGAAAAAAACTTTTGCACAAATAGTTGAGGAAATTTGCAGCCAGGATAAGCGTTATAAACCGGATAGCTATGAATTTGTTATGCAGGCTTTGCATTTTACCCAAAATAAGTTAAAAAAAGAAAAGCACATAAATGGGAAAGAGCTTCTAGAGGGGATACGCGAATTTGTCGTTGAGCAATACGGCCCGATGGCGAAAATAGTTTTAAAGCATTGGGGGCTGACTAAGACCGAGGATTTCGGAAATATTGTTTTTAATCTGGTGGAGAAAAAAGTGCTTTCAAGAACCGAGCAGGATTCTCCAGATGATTTTAAAGCTGTCTATGATTTTGAGGTAGCTTTCGGCAATGTGCTGCGTGATACGGTAATTAAAGAATTGTGAGGAAAATCGAGCGATGGTAACGGATAAAATCAATAAACTTCTTACTAATAGGGAGTTTATCAGTGTGGCAACCTGCGATTTTTCCGGTCGGCCGAATGTGGCGCCTAAGTTTTTCTTAAAATTAGAAAATAAATTCATTTATCTTATCGATTATGTGCTGGGGACCTCTTATGAGAATATTAAATTAAACCCCCGGGTTTCCATATCGCTCATGGATCTGGATAATCTCATCGGTTATCAGATGAATGGGGCAGTAGAGATAATCGAACGCGGCAAAGACCATGATCAATTATTAGCAGAATTTCAGGCAAAAGAAATCAGCCTTTCTACAAAGCGTATTATTCAGGCCATTGACACCGGCAAAACTCACCAAAATTTCGAAGTTTCCCTTCCAGAGCAAGCAATCATCTTTAAGGTAAAGATAGAAGAGATTGTCGTAATTAGCTCCAACGGAAATATCACCAGGGAAAAAATTCAGCATGGCAATACTTAAGGGTTTAGCTACGGGGATCGGCAGTCTTCCGCATACAGATGCAGAGGCAGCGCTGGATTTGATCTTCCAGTGCCTGCCGGAGATTCCTTTTTGGCCGCAGTTGCCAAAATTAAACTCGAAAGAAGGCATGGTCAATCAATTTACGCAGAATTTTCCTGAATCAGAAGAAAGTTTAGAAATTTTTTATGAAAAAATCATCAATAAAGATCTGGATTATTTTCAAATTAGCCCGGATTATGCGGCGGGATTATATGCTTTTAAGAAAAGATTAGAAAAGCAACCGGATTTATTAAAGCGCGTAGAATTCATTAAATGCCAGATTACCGGCCCTTTTACTGCTGCTGCAAGTTTAAAGAATAAAGATGGGGTGGCTTTGTTGCATGATCCCATATTTATGCAGGCATATATCAAAGGTTTGGCTATGAAGGCACTCTGGCAGGTAAATTTTTTCAAGGAATTCAGCAAGAAGATTATGATGTTTATTGATGAGCCTTATTTAGGCTGTTTTGGTTCGGCTTATACACCTTTAAATAGAGAAGATGTGGTTAAAGGTTTGACGGAGCTTACGGACGGGATTAAATCCGATCAGGTATTAATTGGCGTGCACTGTTGCGGCAACACGGATTGGTCGATTTTTACCGATACCCCGGGAATCGATATGATTAATTTTGATGCTTTTAGTTTTCTGGAGAAATTTGTGCTTTATGCCGCGAATTTGCAAAGTTTTATCAAGCGGGGCGGAATGATTTGTTGGGGGATCGTACCAACACAGGAATTTTCCGGCCGGGAAACACCTGAATTTTTGCTGGAAAAACTACAAAAAGGCCTAAGCGCTTTGGAAAAAAAAGGCTTGGGTAAGGATTTACTCAGAGAAAGGCTCTTAATCAGCCCAAGTTGTGGATTAGGCACGCTGAATACGGAAAAAGCAGAGCAGATTTTTCGCCTGCTTTCCAAAACCTGCGCGTTTCTGCAAAAAAATCTCTAAAATAAGTGAGGCCACAACTTATGGAGCGAAGCGAACATAAGTTGTCTGGCCGAACTTATCCCGCACCTTCTCTTTATTAAAGATTTTGGAATGATTTTGAATACATCAAGAAGGTGCGGGATTAATTCGCAGACGCCCTTGACATTTTTGATGTCAAAGGCTATAATTTACGTCGTACGTCAAGATTTGGAGAAGGCGACGTAAATTATCTGCTCATTAAAATCATTTGACAAAACTAGGCAAACCTCGTATTATATAGCTGTTTTTGCCAGCCGCATTAACAATACTAAGGAGTAAGATTAGATGAAAGAAATTCGTATTCATGCTCGCGCGGGGCAGGGCGCTATTACTACCGCTTCATTATTAGGCTATGCCTATTTTTTAAAAGGCATGTATCCTTATGCATTCCCTAATTTTGGCGCTGCCAGGATGGGTGCTCCGATGAATGCCTATGTCCGGGTGGATTCACAACCGGTGAGGCTACGCAGCCAGATCTATGAGCCGGATTACCTTATTATAGTGGATGCTACTTTGATGCGTGGATTTAATTGTTTTTCCGGCTTAAAAGAGGATGGCATCGCGATTATTAATGAAAAAGAAGGGGTAGAGCTGCCAAAAGTAGGAGCCAGGCAAAAGGTTTTTGAGGTTCCTGCAAATGATATTGCCATAAAAACTATTGGCCGGCCCTTAGGAAATACGGCACTTTTAGGCGCTTTTTGCGCTGCCACCGGAGAATGTGATTTAAATTTGCTTTTTGAAACTATTAAAAAACGCTTTTCCGGAAAAGCGCAGGAAGCTAATATTGAAGCTGCAAAGCAAGGTTTTGAATTTATTAAGAACAAAAAGAAAGGCTAAATATGTTTGGTCCGTTGGTAAGCAAGCCGGGAACAAGTAGAAATAATAAAACCGGTTCCTGGCGGGTGGAATTAAGGCCGAAATTCCTGCAAAAAGATTGTATCGGCTGCAAAATGTGTGCGGTAATTTGTCCTGAAGGATGTATCCAGGGCGATGCAAAGAATACCTATACCTGCGATTACTCCTTTTGTAAAGGGTGTGGTAATTGTGCTATAATCTGTCCGAAAAAAGATATCCTAATGATAAAAGAGGAATAAGAATGAAAGAATTTTTAGAAGGTTCACATGCTGTTGCAGAGATTGTAAAATTATGTAAGCCGGGGGTGATTTCCGCTTATCCGATTACCCCTCAGACGCATATCGTCGAAGATTTAGCGCAGATGGTTTCAGACGGCTCATTAAAGTCAGAATTTGTGAATGTGGAGTCTGAGCATTCTGCCGCCTCCGTAGTTTTAGGCGCTGTTGCCGCCGGAGTGCGTTCTTACACTGCTACTAGTTCTCAGGGGCTCTTGTATATGGCGGAAGTGGTTTTTAATATTGCGGGGATGCGCCTTCCGGTGATAATGACCTGTGCTAACCGGGCAATTTCCGCTCCGATAAATATCTGGAATGACCATCAGGATTCTGTATCTTTGCGCGATAGCGGATGGGTGCAGCTTTTTGCCGAAGATACCCAGGAAGCGGTAGATTTTCATTTACTGGCTTACCGGCTTGGCGAGGATAAATCGATCATGCTTCCGGTAATGGTTTGTATGGATGGTTTTATCCTTACCCACGGCATTGAAACAGTGGATATGCCTACCCAGGAGCAGGTGGATAAATTTCTTCCTGCATATAAGCCGCTTTATAAGCTTGATGTAGAAAATCCAATGTCGCTTGGGCCATTGGTTGATCCGGAATATTATATGGAAACCCGTTACGCAGTGCAAAAGACCCAGGAAGAAGCACTTGCCTTAATTCCTAAATTAACCGCAGAGTTTGCTAAAGCCTTCGGCCGTAATTACAATGGGTTAGTTGAAGGTTACCGTTTGGAAGACGCGGAACGCGCGATTGTTGCAATGGGTTCAGTTTGCGGGACAATTAAGGATGTGGTTGATGAATTAAGAAAAAAAGGCAAAAAAGTCGGGATGTTAAAAATTACCAGTTACCGTCCATTTCCGATTGCGGCAATTTATGACGCCTTAAAGAATGTGGGAAAGATAGCGGTTCTGGACCGCGCATTATCCTTAGGTTCATACGCGCCGCTTGCTAGTGAAATTAAAGCGGTTTTTTGCGGCAAGAAAAAAGCACCCAAGGTGATCAGTAGTTTTGTTGCTGGTTTAGGCGGGCGCGATATCACTAAACATTCAGTCAAAGAGATCTTTAGTTTATTGACGGCAAAAGAATTGCACGGCGAATTTATTGATTTAAAGCCTGAGCTTTTGGCACCCGATTTTAAAGGTTAAATCGGTGTACATCTCTATGTAAAGGAGAAGTATGAATAATCATCTATTTAGTGCCGGACACACCGCTTGTTCGGGATGCGGCCAGGTTATGGCAGCACGCCTAGTGATTGATGCCGCCGGGAAGAATACTATTGTTGTGAATAATACCGGCTGTCTGGAGGTGCTTTCCACAAAATACCCGGAATCTGCCTGGGAAGTTCCTTGGATACATTCTTTATTTGAAAACGCAGCGGCTGTTGCCTCTGGTGTTGAGGCGGGGTTAAAATATTTAGGTAAGAAAGAAAATGTGAATATTATTGCCCAGGGTGGCGATGGTTCTACTGCTGATATTGGTTTACAGGCTCTCTCTGGAATGTTAGAAAGAGGACATGATATTCTTTACGTCTGTTATGATAATGAGGCGTATATGAATTGTCTTAGTACAGCATCATTAATCTTGACTGTAGGCGGCCTTAAAAAAATAACCGAAGTAAAAATTGGCGATGGGATTTACGCTTTTGATCAAAATACCCATCAGTTAGTGATTAAGAAATGCAGCGGAGTTTTTGATAATGGCAGAAAAGAAGTATTTGAATTGGCGACCCGGCATCATTCTATAAAGGCAACCGCTAATCATCCTTTTCTTGTCCTTGAAAGAAATGGCCGGGGTAAACAAAATACCTTAGTTTGGAAAGTATTGGAAGATTTGGAAACCGGCGATTGTGTCGTGACACTAAAGGGTATGAATGGTTCTTGCCGGCCATTTAGATTTAGGGAAATAGAAAAGGTAAAGAAGGGTGATTATAAGGTTAATAAGCTCAACGCGATAAATTTACCGCGGGAATCCGATTGCAGCATTATGAAATACCTGGGAATATTTGTCGGAGACGGCTGGAGAAGAAAAAACAAAGGAGAAATAGGGTTTGCGCTGCCCGCCGGTAAAAAAGCCAGGGAGGAATTGATTAATTTACACCAAGAGATATTTAGCAGTAAGATATCCGCGGATAAGGATTATGTCTATATTAATTCCGTTAATCTAGCCAACTTTATAGATACTTTGGGATTAGGCCAGGGCGCGAAGAATAAAACTATACCCGGTTGGGTTTTTAGCCTTCCTAGTGAACAAAAAGAGGCGTTTGTCCAGGGCATGATGTTGGCTGACGGTTATGAATGCGGTGGGAGTAAAAGATATGTTTCGGCAAGCCCCGACCTTTTAAAGCGGATGCGCCTTTTGCTTCAAACATTGGACTATAGGGTAGGAAAAATCCACGTCCAGACTAAGAAAAAAGGCACTTTATGTGTAAAAAGAGAATTATTGGCAGATTCGGAATACGGTTATATTTGTTTTAGCAAAAAGGGTGAGAAGAATATAGGTAAATATCCTTCACAATACCGCTATCAGGATTTTTTGGCGGATAATGAGTTTTTCCGGACCGAAGAAATTATAAGTATAAAATCCCAGGGCATAGAGCCGACTTTAGATTTGCGGGTGGAAGGCGAACATAATTTTATTGCCGACGGTATTGTAGTTCATAACACCGGCGTGCAAAGAAGCGGTTTAACGCCTTTTGAAACCAATACTACGACTAGTCCAGCCGGAGCTTTATCCGTGGGTAATATCCGGCCGAAAAAACCCATGCCGGAGATTGCTATGGCGCACGGTATTCCTTATGTAGCTACTGCTTCAGCAGGGTTCCCTCAGGATATTCAGAAAAAAGTAAAGAAAGCCATAAGCATTAAGGGGCCGAAATATATTCAGATCCATGTGCCTTGTCCGTTGGGCTGGAGATATGAGCCTCAACTTTCTATAAATATTGGTAAATTGGCCGTAGAATGCGGTTTATATCCTTTGATCGAATATGAGAATGGTAAGCTTGCCGCAGTCAAGCAAATACAGCCAAAACCAGTAGAGGAATATTTAAAAGCACAGGGGCGATTTAAGCATTTATTGGGCAAGCCTGAAGAAATTAAGAAAATTCAGGAGATCGCCGACAGTAATATCCAGAAGTATGGCTTGAAGATACAGGCAAGCCAGGAGACTGGTTAAAAAGGAGGCAAGAAATATGGGAAAGCAAGCAAGGGCAATTGTGGATATCAGCTTAAAAGAGATTGTACATGATTTGAATAAGGCTTATGCGGATGAATGGTTGGCGTTTTATCTTTATTGGTATATGGCGCAGGTAGTTTCCGGTAAAGGCTATGAAGATATGGCAGAATTTTTGAACAAAATTGCCAAAGACGAATTGGAACACGCGCAGGAAGTGGCAGATTTAATCGTGAAATTAGGCGGAATGCCGATAGCCAATCCTATGGATCTAGAGAAAAATGCCAATGCCCCTTATTTAATGCCGCCGAAAAATACTGCGGATGTAAATAGGATTATCCGTATTGTTACCGAAGCAGAAGCAGGAGCAATCGAAGTCTACCAGAAGATCGCCAAGAAGACTTTAGGCAAAGACCATGTAACTTATCAGCTGGCCACACATATATTATCTGAAGAAGTAGATCATGAAGAAATGTTTGAAAATCTGTTAGAGAGATAATAGAGGAGAAGTAAAAATGGCGAAAGTAACTGTAGATGTTTCAACTTGTGTTGGGTGCGGGCTCTGTGAGCAATCTTGCCCGGAAGTTTTTCAGGTTCAAGGCGATGGGATAGCCCATATTAAGGCCCAGGTTTGTGCAACGCACAATTTATCGGAAGTGGCTGAGCAGTGTCCGGTGAACGCGATTAAGGTTGGATAAATTAGTTTCGCTGTGCTTTATTAAGTAATTCTTCAAGAAACACCGTGAAGTACTCTTGCTTTTTCTGCAAGAGTACTTTTTGGTTGAAAGAATCCTTTTCTGCGCTAAATTTCTTTTCGTCGATCGGCTTAACTTCCTTTACCTTGACGATATAAAAAGCAGCAGGCATCTCAATGGTTTCGCTAAATTCCCCGTCTTTTAGTTTTTGCGCGCTGGTAAAAAAGTTATCTGAAGCGCCGATTGCCTCAATGTAACTGCCAAATTTAAAAAAACCTGTGGAGCCTGTTTTTAAACCGAAGAGCTTGGCTGTTTGTTCAAAGTCAGCAGTTTTAGGTTTTAAAGCAGCTGAACTCTTTAATTTATCCAAAGCAGCTTTAATCTTTTCCTGAGCAATCCTTTTAGACTCTTCTTTAGTATATGTTTCTTTGATCTTGTCTTTAGCGGTATCAAAGTCAGGAATATAGGGTTCTTTTTTTTCTTTGACTTTTAAAACATAAATAAATTTATCAATCTGTACAGGGTTAAGATATTTTCCTACATTTGATTTAGAAAGTAATCCTGTGATTTGTGGCGACCAGCCAATGCCCGGGATAGGGTCGTTTTCCGCGAAGAGCCCGGTTTCCTTCAAGGTAGCCCCAAGCTCCTTGGCCAATTTTGCGTAATCATCTTTTTTCTTTAATTCAGCCAATAAACCCTTAAGCTTAGCATCTGTTTCTTTATCATCCTTATTAAAGGAGACATATTCGATATTAAAAGAGAGCGGGCGTTTAAAGAGTACCTGGTTTTTCTGGAAATAATCCCGAAGGACCCCTTCGTCAGTAGGGAGGTCCTTTGTAAAATCCGTAGGGTTAGCCTGAATGTAGGCCAGGTTAATTTCTTCGTTTAATTTTTTATATTCTTCCTTGATCTCTTGGTCAGAAAGCTTTAAGCTTTCCGTAACCTGCTGGTAAAGCTTTGAGATCATTAAATTTTGCCTGGTTTGTTCTTCGAAATCACGGGGCAGGGTGCGAAAAACATACTGCAGCATTTCGTTATAAATCCGTTCGTCAAATTTACCTTTATTCTGGAAAAAGGGATAACTCTCAATAAATTCTACTACTTCTTTATCACTGGCATTAAGCCTTCTTTTTTGTGCCTCTGCCAATAATACTAATCTCTGCCATGCTTCTGCTTCTAAGTTAATCGAATTACGGATCTTCGATAAATCATCTCCATAGCGGATGATCGCCATATTATTTACGGCAGCCACAGCTTCTTTAAAGTCTATCGGAGAGATGCTTTTTCCGAAAATCTTGCCTACATTAGTACCTTCTTTTGGGCCGTGCAGGACACTGCTAAAGCCCCAGAAAGCAAATGCCGGTATAATTACCGCTGCCAGGAAAATTAATATTCTTTTTGAAGTTTTCTTATGTCGTAGTTTTTTCAGCATCTTTTTCTCCTTGCATAAAGATACACACCGACCTTCAGATAAGGCCGGGTGCCTTTGGTTGAGGCCATATTATAAGCATAAATTACTTATTTTGCAATTATAAAAAATTTTTGATGTAATTAATTATCTGTGCTATAATTAAATACAGCGTCATTTAGCCAAGATTAGTTTTAGAGCGAAAGGAGCCTATAAACAGATGAAAAGGCAAAAGGCACAAAAGAATTGGATTAGTCCCATGCTTACTGTATTGGTTAGAAAAAATTCTCGGTCGCAAGAGTCGGTTTTGTCTCTTTGCAAGTATGATGTATCTACCTCTGGAGCGTAGCCAATATATACTGGCTGTAAATCTCAACCAGTGGCGGATTGGACGTATTGCATGACCCAGTGTGATGCCTTTAACCCCTCCTAATTTGCGCTTATTTTTCCTTTACAAATGCCACTTCAACAGCTATAATAAACGCCGTTGTGATTATTTTGCCTATCAGGAGAACTAACCCCATGAAAAATAAGAAAGTACTTAAGCTTGGCCTGCCAAAGGGGAGCCTTCAGGAAGCGACCTTTAGAATGTTCAAAAAGGCCGGTTTTAATGTATCTTTACCTTCTGAACGCTCGTATTTTCCCGCCATAGACGATCCGGAAATTGAGCCGGTTTTATTGCGCGCGCAGGAGATGTCGCGTTATGTTGCAGATGGAGCGCTTGACTGCGGGATTACCGGCAATGACTGGATTTTGGAAAATAATTCCAAGGTCACCAGAGTTACGGATTTAGTTTATGCCAAGCAGAGTTTAAATAAGGTCAGATGGGTTTTGGCAGTACCGGAAAACTCAGGCATGAAATCAGTTAAAGATTTAGAGAATAAACGCATTGCTACAGAATTAGTCAGTGTCACCAAGGAGTATTTTCGTAAAAATAAAGTTCATGTTGAAGTAGAATTCTCCTGGGGAGCTACTGAGGTAAAGGTAAATTCCGGTTTGGTGGATGCAATTGTGGAATTAACAGAAACCGGCAGGAGTTTACGGGCAAACAAGCTGGCGGAAATCGCCACGATTTGCGAATCAACCACTCAGTTTATCGCCAACAATAATTCTTACAAGGATACTTTTAAGCGCTCAAAGATGGAGCAGATCGCTTTACTCTTAAGAGGTGCTATTGCCGCGGAAGGTAAAGTTGGTTTAAAGATGAACGTGAAAAAAGCCGACCTTAAAAAAATAATTGCGATTTTAC
>Ga0105164_10001027_pt1 | contig 18189 bp, 17 predicted proteins | sample VDWuncwatermetaG_FD_89674 | JGI IMG/M metagenome (GOLD analysis project Ga0105164, IMG submission 89674) | Wastewater microbial communities from Netherlands to study Microbial Dark Matter (Phase II) - VDW unchlorinated drinking water | ecosystem: Environmental > Aquatic > Freshwater > Drinking...
ACTCTCGGGTTGCTTGAGCTCCAACTTGTAACAAAGGGCGCGAAATTTATCTCGGTCCTCAGCGACAGCAATCGCCTCGGGGGAAGTCCCCATGATTGGGACATTAAAACTTTTTAATTTTTTACTTAAGTTCAAGGGTGTTTGACCGCCAAAATGCACGACAATCCCTTCAGGTTTTTCGATCTCGATGATATTGAGAATATCTTCTAAAAACAGCGGTTCGAAGTAGAGTTTATCGCTCACATCGTAGTCCGTGCTAACCGTCTCAGGGTTGCAATTCACCATGATGCACTCAATCCCCTCCTCTCTAAGAGCAATGGCAGCTTGCACACAACAATAATCAAACTCAATCCCCTGGCCAATTCGGTTGGGACCGCCGCCCAGGATGATAACTTTACGTTTACCTTCCGTGATGACGTTATCTGTCTTCGTTTCGTAGGTTGAATAGAGATACGGTGTATGCGAAATAAATTCGGCAGCGCAGGTATCCACCCGTTTATAAGACGGGCGAATATTGACATGAGTGCGTCTCGCTCTGACTTGATCTTCCGACGAATTCATATGGTGGGCAATCCCGTGGTCCGAGAATCCTAAACGTTTCCATTTCAGCAAGACCTCTTTGGGAACCTCAGCCAGTTTACCACTCCAGTTGGAGATTTCAGTCTCCATCGCTACGATTTCGGAAATATGGCGAAGAAAATAGGGATCGATTTTAGAGATCTCATGAATTTCCTCGATACTGATACCTTCGCGCATTCCCTGGGCGACCCAGAGCAACCGATCCGCCTTTCCGTTTCGGATATAATTGCGGATCCCATCGACCCAACCATTCTGGGAACGGATTCGACGACGCTCCTGAAGCGGATTAAGTCCCCACCAATTGACTTCCATCGACCGCAATGCTTTTTGGAGAGATTCCTTGAACGTCCTTCCTATCCCCATCGCTTCGCCCACAGACCGCATCTGGGGAGAAAGTCGAGATTCAGAACGCGGAAACTTCTCAAAGGCAAAACGCGGGATCTTGGTCACCACGTAATCAATGGTCGGCTCAAAACAAGACGCCGTCACTTTGGTAATATCATTTGGAATCTCATCAAGCGTGAACCCAACTGCCAATTTACTTGCGATCTTCGCAATGGGAAAACCCGTAGCCTTCGACGCAAGCGCCGAACTCCGAGACACTCGAGGGTTCATCTCGATGGCAACCATCCGACCTGTCTTAGGGTCCACGGCATATTGGATATTTGAACCGCCCGTTTCAACGCCAACTTCTCGAATAATCCGAATCGACGCATCACGCATCGCCTGATACTCGACATCCGTCAGCGTTTGAGCGGGAGCGACGGTGACACTGTCGCCCGTATGCACTCCCATGGGATCAATATTCTCAATCGAACAAACGATAATGACATTATCCTTGGTATCGCGAACCACCTCGAGCTCATATTCCTTCCAACCTAGGACAGATTCTTCTACCAAAACTTCGGTGACCGGACTGCACTCAAGCCCTCGCGACATCTCGATCGCAAACTCATCCGCATTAAAAGCGATACTGGCTCCCGTCCCACCCAAAGTGTATGAAGGACGAATCACACAGGGAAAACCAATTTTCTCGACAATCTTTAGACCATCGTCGTAGGAACGAGCATAACCACTCGCAGGAAAATCAACACCGACCTTGGCTAATATCTGCTTAAAAACCTCTCGGTTCTCAGCCGCTTCAATCGCCGATTCGTTGGCTCCGATTAATTCAACTCCAAACTCTTTCAAGACACCAGCCTTAGACAGCTGCATGGCTAAATTTAAAGCGGTCTGACCACCCATCGTAGGAAGAATCGCTTCGGGCCGCTCCGCTCGAATGATTTCTCTAAGGTAATCCAATGTCAGTGGCTCGACGTAAGTCCGATCCGCTACCTCAGGGTCTGTCATGATCGTGGCAGGGTTGCTATTCACAAGAACAACTTGGTAGCCTTCTGCTTTAAGAGTTTGGCAGGCCTGAGTTCCAGAGTAATCAAATTCGCAGGCTTGCCCAATGATGATGGGCCCAGACCCAAACACCATAATCTTTTTAATATCTATTCGTTTGGGCATTTTTAAATCCGACTGTTATCGTTATAAATTTTCTCGATGGGCATATGCTCATAAAGACGGTGTTTTACATACATTCCCACCAAGAGCCATAACCAGTTCTGATAAGAATTAAAATCTTTATCCTTACGAAACTGTTTTACCTTCAGTTTAATATAGGGATGAACTTCCAGAGAATGAAAACTGGGCTTACGCACGAAAGAATACTGCCCCTCCTCATCCGATGACTTCATCAACCGAGCTTCGACAATATCACCCTTACTAATCCCAATGAGGTCAGCTTGAGCCTGCTTATGGATAACAAAGACTTGATCTTGAAAAAGCTCTTTCAGTTTCAAGCTTCTGTCATCAACCTTCGTTACCGAGTACAGCCCTCGTTGCGCAGACTCCTTGAGATTTTCCCATAAGTTCTTTTCTGATTCCTCGTTCATTGTAATTTTATCAGGAAGTTTCTGCTCGAAAAGACACCAATCATAAAAGAAATCCCAGAGATCCTCGACTAATTCTGTTTGCTGGGGGTGTGTTAAGGTTAATCGGAGTCGTGTATGAAAATCTTTTCTAAGCTCAGAGAGCTGATCTTTCTTGAGTTCATCCATCATCTTTTGAACCCAATGATCTAATTCTGGGTTACCGCCCATCCCAGGATGGGTCACACCGTCATTCACCCTCATGCTCATCGTAAATACCCTCTGATAAACTGATCAAATAACGACGAGGCATCATTGGGTCCTGGCTTCGACTCAGGGTGAAACTGAACACTGAAATAACCATCTTTTTCAGAACAGAACCCCTCAACGGTTTGATCATTCTCGCTCACATGAGTCACTTTCACGCCGAGTCTCGAAAGATCCTCGGAGCGAACGGCAAACCCATGGTTCTGGGAGGTGATTAAGATCTTTCCCGTCCGACAATCTTTAACAGGATGGTTGATCCCATGGTGACCAAATTTTAACTTATACGTGTCTGCCCCTATCGCCCGAGCGAGTAACTGATGTCCCATACAAATCGCCATGATAGGAACTCGACCAATCAACTGCCTGATCTCATCCACAACGCCCTTAACTTGACTCGGATCGCCCGGGCCATTTGAGAGTAGAACCGCCTTGGGTTGGTAGGCGAGCACCTCTTTTGCTGAAAACTGCGAGGGAACCACCTGGACATTAAAATTTCTCAACTTAAGGGAGCGGAGAATATTCAGTTTGACTCCAAAATCATAAACCACAATCGTGCCTTCGTTTGAAGCAGTCTGGCTTTCAAATTGATAAGGCTTCTCACAGCTAACCTGACTCACCAACTCCAACCCCTCCATGGACGGAACTTTTTCCAGTAGCGTCTTAGCAAAGGCGATAAGTTTCTCACCCTTTGCCTCAGACGCAGGGAAAATAATCCCTCTCTGAGCCCCTTCGTCGCGAAGAATTTGAGTGATTTCCCGAGTGTCGACATCTGAAATAAGCGGAACCCCTGAGTTGGCCAAGTAATCACTCAGAGTTTGCTCGGATCTCCAATTCGAAGGCACCTCAGTGTACTCGCGCGCCACCACACCACTGAGATAGAGTTTCATCGACTCAACGTCTTGTGAGTTAATCCCGGTATTACCAATATGCGAAGAGCCCATCACCACAATCTGATGAGCGTAAGAAGGGTCCGTATAGATTTCCTGGTACCCGGTCATGCCAGTATTAAAAACAGCTTCCCCGCCACGCCCGACTTTGGCGCCATAGCCCAAACCCTCAAAGAGATGCCCATTTTCTAAAAATAGTGCGGCATGCCAAGGTGTCATACTCATACGAGATGCTCAGAGCGGTAAACGACTCGCCCACTAACGACCGTATAGGCCACTTTGCCTTCCACTTCCCAGCCGTGGAATGGAGTGTTCTGACTTTTTGACCGAAAAAGCGCCTTATCAATTCGGTAACGGTGCGATGGATCAAAGATTGTCACATCGCCGTCCACGCCGACATTCAGAGTCCCTTTAGGGATTCCAAGAATCTGGGCTGGTTTAATCGTCATAGCCTCCACCATTCGCATCAGCGGCACTTGTCGACGCAGAGTCGTCGCGTAGTATAATGGGAACGCCGTTTCTAATCCCACCATCCCAAATTCTGCCAAGTCGTATTCGACCTGCTTATCCTCAACCGAATGGGGTGCATGATCTGAAGCTAAAGCGTCAATCGTTCCATCCGCTAACCCTTCAAGCACCGCTTCTCGGTCTTCCTCTTCTCTCAGGGGAGGAGCAACTTTGGTATTGGTATCATAGTTGCCCACCACCTCGTCCGTCAAAGTCAGATGATGAGGCGTCACTTCGGCCGTCACTCGCGCCCCTCGACGTTTGGCCTCGCGCACCAATTGCACGGATCCCTTGGTACTCACGTGCGCCACATGGAGCCTCGCCCCTGTCCACTCAGCCAGTAGGATATCTCGAGCTACAATTAATTCTTCAGAGGTTTTAGGAATGCCGCGTAATCCAAAACGAGCGGAATTAAAGCCCTCATTCATGACTCCCCTGCCCTTTAGATTAGCGTCTTCGGCATGCGATACCACGACCAAATCAAAACGGCGCGAATAATCCAGAGCCTTTCGCATGAGATAGGAATTCATGACAGTTTTACCGTCATCGGAGAGTCCGGCAATGCCCGCCTCCCACATCAAGCCAATCTCGGCCAATTCCTCACCTTTGAGTCCTTTGGTAATCGCACCAATCGGATAGACGTTGATATCAGATTCCGAGGCGACCTTCTGTAGGATGAACGCGGTGATATAGGAACTATCATTCACGGGGTTCGTGTTGGCCATGCAGGCTATCGACGTAAACCCACCCGCGGCAGCAGCGTGAGTTCCTGAGCGAATGGTTTCTTTATAAGCGCCACCGGGCTCTCGCAAATGAGTGTGCATGTCAATCCAACCGGGAGTTACCACGAAACCTTTGGCTTCAACAATTTGCGCAGCAGCCGAATTAAATCCCTCGGGTGGCTTTCCGAGTCCCACCACTTTTCGATTCGCAATGAATACGTCCGTCACCTGATCCAAAGATTGGCTTGGATCAATCACTCTACCACCGCGAATCCAAAGCTCACTCATGAGTCTTATCACTCCTTCTTCGTTAACAAATGCAGTACCGCCATGCGAATCAACACACCATTCGAAACCTGATTCAGAATCACCGAACGCTCACTATCAGCCACTTCAGTCGCTAATTCCACTCCCCGGTTTACGGGACCCGGATGCATGATTAAGACATCCTCCTTGCAGAGCTTAAGGACTCTCGCATTAATCCCATAAAAGCGAGAATACTCGGCGCGAGACGGAAGCTGCCCTTGGTTCATCCGCTCAAACTGAACCCTGAGCGCGATCACAACGTCCTGACCCAATACGGCTTCATCCAAATGGGTAAAGGCTTGAACCCCCATCTTTTCAACTTTGGGTGGCATTAAGGTTGGCGGGGCGCAGACACTCACACTACATCCCATCGCCTTTAAAGCGTAGATATCAGAACGAGCGACTCTACTATGAGCGATATCGCCCACTATTAAGACTTTTAAACCCTCGAGCGAGCCTTTAAATTCTTCTATCGTCATCAGATCCAATAACGCCTGCGTTGGATGCTCATGAAACCCATCGCCTCCATTCACAATTGGAATCTTAAGCGCACCATCTAGATACATCGGCGAACCAGCTGAAGGGTGCCTCAGCACCAAAAGGTCGGGTTGCATGGCCTCGATATTTCTCGCGGTATCTAAGAGCGTCTCACCCTTATCCACAGAACTCATCTGCTGAGTCAGAACAATCACCTCTGCGCCCAATCGTTTTGCGGCAAGTTCGAAGGAGCTCCGTGTCCGAGTGCTTGCTTCGAAGAAGAGTAGGACAACGGTCTTTCCCTTTAACGAACCAAGCAATGAAGATTGGATTTTATCTAGCTTAGAGTCCTGAAGTTTTCTGTATTCTTGGGCAGTATCGATGATTAGCCGAATCTGGGATTTTACCAAGGACTCCGTACCAAGTAAGGATTTGATACCTAAGGCATTTTGGGGTGAAGCGACAGCCATGTTCCTAAGAAAGAGGAATGTAGTGTAAGCATACCGGGAAAGCAAGCGTTGCCTTAGATAGGCTCGGCTGCTAGTAATAATCGTCCCTAAAAAAGCGAGGAACTCTATGGAAATGAAGCTAAAAACTGGATTGGCTGAGATGCTTAAAGGCGGAGTCATCATGGACGTCGTGAACCGCGACCAAGCAATCATCGCTGAGAAGGCTGGCGCTGTTGCAGTGATGGCCCTAGAAAGAGTTCCCTCAGATATCCGTAAGGAAGGGGGCGTTGCGCGAATGTCCCCTGCTGAGATGATCACCGAGATCATGGAATCGGTTTCCATCCCCGTGATGGCTAAAGCTAGAATTGGACACTTTGTTGAGGCGATGATCCTCGAACAACTCGGAGTCGATTATATTGACGAGAGTGAAGTTCTCACTCCTGCGGACGATCAAAACCATATTGATAAACTCGCTTTCAATACTCCCTTTGTTTGTGGGTGCCGCAACCTAGGCGAAGCACTGAGGCGAATCGCTGAGGGCGCCGCGATGATCCGTACCAAGGGCGAAGCGGGTTCCGGTAATATCGTCGAAGCTGTGCGACATTTAAGGACCTTACGCCAACAAATACGCCGTTTGACCGTCATGAGCCCCGAAGAACTCATTCATGAATCCAAAGAATTATTAGCCCCCCTCCACTTGGTCCAATGGGTCGCTAAACACGGGAAATTGCCCGTCCCCAATTTTGCGGCAGGTGGGATCGCGACACCCGCGGACGCTGCGCTTTGCATGCATTTGGGCGCTGAGTCTGTTTTCGTCGGCTCTGGAATCTTCAAATCTCAGAATCCCGAGAAACTTGCCCGCGCAGTGGTCGAGGCGGTGACGCACTATCAGGACGCATCCATACTCGCAAAATGTTCCAAAGACTTGGGCGCGCCTATGCCTGGGATTGAAATGAGTACACTTAAACCGGAAGAGCGGCTTCAAGAACGTGGCTGGTAGTAAACCGATAGGGATTCTGGCGCTCCAGGGCGCGGTAGAACCCCACGCTGAGAAATTTAAAAAGCTCGGAATCTCAACCAGGCTCGTTAAAAATTCGCAACAACTCAGAGATATCTCCGCGATCGTATTGCCGGGTGGCGAGAGCAGTACGATGGTTCTGCTCTTGAAACGATTTGAGTTGTGGGAACCCTTAAGACTCTTTGCCCAATCCAAACCGACTTGGGGAGTCTGTGCGGGAAGTATTCTACTCGCTAAAAAGGTCACACACCCCGAACAATCATCATTAGCCCTCATGAATTTTGAGGTCAGCCGCAACGCCTACGGGCGGCAAGCCAATAGCTTTATCGACGATATCTCACCGACCAACCATTGGCCGACTCAGTATCTGCCCCCCAATCCGTTACAGGGCGTTTTCATACGCGCACCAAAAATAACGGCATGCGATCAGTCAGTGAGCGAACTTTTTTATTGGAACGAAGAATTGGTGATGGTGCAACAGGAGCATCTCTTAGCTTCGACCTTTCATCCTGAGCTAGCAGAGAGTACAATCTTTCATCGATACTTTCTTGATCTCTGTGAAAGGTATTCATAATGGATCCGATTTCAAAGCCGGTTGATAAAATCTTAAAACGATTGGAATGGATCGCGATTCCCAATCTTGGAATTCTGATCGTCGGGCTTGCGGTGCTCGGATATGTCGGACAGGAATTACTTAATATTCCGATTAGCCGCTTTGAGTTTGACCCCTACTTAGTCCGCCAGGGTGAGTACTGGAGACTCTTATCCTACCCGCTCATTGGGGGGCCTATTTGGCTCATTTTCTACGTCCTGTACGTTTATTTTGTGATGAACGCACTTGAACAAACCTGGGGCACTTCCAGGCTAACGATCTTCACCGCGCTTAGTTATTTCGGCGCCATTGGCGCCGCGCTGATCACCAATCAAAGCCTTTCGATTTGGACCTATGTCGTAACCAATATTAGTTTGGCTTTTGGAATCTTATTCCCGGAAATGGAATTTTATTTATTCTTTATCCTCCCAGTAAAGGCTAAATGGTTGGCCTTGCTTTCTGGCGCATTGATTCTCTTTCAGTTCGTGGTGGGGTCAATCACGGCCAAACTCTTTTATGGAATGGTCCACTTTCCAATTTTACTATTCTTTGGACCCTATTTGGTTCAAATTGCCATGAGAAAACTCAAGCGATGAAATCCTATTTAAAGACTCCCATTGGTTGGCTTCGTTTGGAATGCAATGGCAAACGCATCACTGCGATTAAGTTCAGCGCGATCCCACAATCTAGTTTCAACAAAACGGATTCGGTAGTGATTCGCCGAGCCAAAAAGCAGATCGTTGAATATTTCGAGGGTACGAGAAAGGGATTCACGGTCCCAGTTGACCTCGGCAACGCGACAGTCTTTCAGAAAGCAGTCTGGAATGGTCTCAGGCAAATCGACTACGGTAAGACACTGAGTTACACCCAACTTTCAAAACGAATTGGACACCCGGGCGCACAACGGGCCGTGGGAAGTGCTTTGGGTAAAAACCCCATTGGAGTCATCTTACCCTGCCATCGAGTGGTCGCAACGAAGGGCCTAGGCGGTTTCGCAGGGGGGCTTACCCGCAAGAAGAAGCTTCTTGACCACGAGGGGCTTAACGACGGCGCTTGGTAGGGAGCGAAGCCTTGGCCTTTCGGTATTTTAACGCCGACCTTAGGATGACGATGAAGACGATTCCAAAGATAATAATCATCACATAATTTTTGAGATGTTTGACGTTTCTAAGAATTTCAGCGATTTCAGAGCCAAAATAATGGCCTAGAGCGAATCCCAAACCGACCCAGATAGGCACACTCAAGATTGCCGCCAAAAAGTCGAGCCACAGAAATCGGCGGTACTTCATCTTCATCGCACCGGCTAGAAAGAACGCAGCGGCCCGAAACCCTGCGACAAACCGTGCGAAAAACACAATTTTATCGCCGTACTTTCGAAAGTACGCCCTCGCCCTTCGGATTTTCTTAGGCTTAATAAAGGTCTGGAACTTCTCTTTCTCAATGATCGCTAATCCTAGTTTCTTGCCGATGAAAAATAGAATCGAATCCCCTATCAGAACCCCAAGAATGGTGATCGCCAAGGCTCCAACCCACTCCATCGTCCCATCCCAGATGAGATAGCCAGTCGCAATCAGGGGGATATCTTCGGGCAGGGGGAAACCAAGGCCGCAGGCCACCAGAATGCCGAAAATGATCAGGTAAGCGACGTTCGAGGAAAGGTTAGTGAGGTAAAAAAACAGCTTATCCATGGGCCTGCCTTAAGACTACTCAAGCCCTGAAATACCGTCACCAATATTCGGCTTTTTCAGCAGACTTCAGTGCAATTCGATCGAGTTTTTGCTATTTTCAGCGCGAGTGAAAAAGAAGAAACCTGAATCCAACAAGCCGATAGTCTCAAAAAATCGACCTAAGAACATCCCCACTCTCACCGACCCACTGGTGAGCACTTACTTGCGAGAGGTCCACCGCTACCCACTTCTGACGCGCGAGGAGGAAAGGGCCCTCGCTCTAGAGTACTTTGAAAATAAGGACCGCGAGAGCCTTCAGAAATTGGTGACCGCCAACCTACGCTTTGTCGTTAAAATCGCCTATGAGTATGTCCATTACCGGCTCAAACTACTGGACTTGATTCAAGAGGGAAATATGGGCCTTGTTAAAGCGGTCCAGGACTTTAACCCCTATAAGGATGTGCGGCTGACGACCTATGCCGTGTGGTGGATTCGAAGCTACATTCAAGATTATATTCTTAAAAATTACTCACTGGTTAAGATTGGCACGACTCAAGCTCAGAAAAGACTGTTTTATCGACTTAAACAAGAACAACGCAAACTGGAGCAACAAGGGATTGCGCCGGATCAGCGGACCAAGCTGATCGCAAAGTCGCTCAACGTTAAGGAAAAAGAAGTGACTGAGATGCAGCAGCGCCTTCACCAATCGGAATTATCGCTTAACACTCCGGTATTCGATGGCGAAGGCAAGGAGCACCTCGATAATGTTGCAGATCCGTCGGAGGCTTTTGACGATGAACTGGCTGATGTGGAACAAAAGAATATTTTCCATGAGATCCTGATGACTTTTGCCAAGAAACTAGAAGGTCGAGAACAATATATTTTTGAAAACCGCCTCGTGTCCGAAGACCCTGTCACACTTCAAGAGATTGGCGATAAATTTGGAGTCACGAAGGAACGGGCTCGGCAATTAGAAGAGCAAATCAAAGCCAAACTCAAAGACTATGTCGAAAAACACTACCCCGACTTTAAGTTACTGACTGAGTGACTTAACGCATGAACGGATAGCGGTAATCCTTCGGGGGCTCAAAAGTCTCCGAAATGGTCCTCAGAGAGGTCCATCGCATCAGATTAAAAACACTACCGGCCTTGTCATTTGTCCCTGAGGCTCTTCCACCACCAAAGGGCTGCTGACCCACGACCGCTCCCGTTGGCTTGTTATTAAGGTAATAATTTCCTGCGCTATGCCGGAGCTTACCATTTGCCACTTCAACCGCTTTGCGATCCTGAGCAAAGAATGCGCCAGTCAAGGCATAGGGCGAGGTTTGATCACAGAGCTCTAGAGTCGCTTCAAAATCCTTGTCATCATAGGCGTACACCGACAGAACCGGCCCAAAGATCTCATCGCACATCGTGCGGTATTTTGGGTCCGAAGTTTCAATCAATGTCGGCTCAATGAAGTAGCCGGTCCGATCATCCGCCTTACCACCCGATAGGATCTTAATCGAAGACTCTGCGGCGGCCTGATCGCAATAACTCTTAATCTTATGATAGGAAGCACGGTCGATCACCGCGCTCATAAAATGACGAAAATCCGTCACATCGCCCATCGTGATCGTCTTCATCTCGGCCACTAATTCTTCTTTAAGTTGTGGCCAGAGACTCTTTGGAATGTACGCTCGAGACGCCGCCGAGCATTTCTGCCCCTGATACTCGTACGCCCCGCGAATCAGCGCAACACTCAGCGCCTTCGGGTCAGCGGAACTGTGGGCAAATACAAAATCTTTCCCACCGGTCTCTCCAACGATTCGAGGGTAGTTTCGGTAGCGGGAGATATTCTGCCCTATCGTGGACCACATTTGCTGAAAGACTTCACTGCTTCCTGTGAAGTGAATGCCTGCAAAATCTGGATTAGAAAAAACAATTTCACCAATCATCGCGCCGCTTCCCGGAATAAACTGAATGACGCCGGGGGGAAGTCCGGCCGTTTCAAGTAATTTCATGATGAAATAGCCAGAATAGACGGAAGTCGAAGCTGGCTTCCAAAGACTGACATTACCCATGAGAGCCGGGGCTGTGGGTAAATTCCCCGCAATCGACGTAAAATTAAACGGTGTTACCGCAAACACAAAGCCTTCGAGAGGCCGATACTCCGTCTGATTCCACATCCCCTTGGGAGATAGCGGTTGCATCGTGTACAGATTCTGCTGAAACGCCGCGTTGAAACGAAAGAAATCAATCAGCTCGCAAGCCGAATCAATCTCCGCTTGGTAACAGGTCTTGGATTGCCCCAACATCGTCGACGCATTCAAAACCTGGCGCCAACTCGAGGACAGAAGCTCAGCTGCCTTCAGAAAGATCGCCGCACGCTCACTAAACGCCATGCGTGACCACGATTGCCACGCCGTCTTCGACCCCTCAATCGCCTGATGAATATGCTCAGGGGAAGCTTGATGGTACTGCCCCAAAACATGGTGGTGAAGATGAGGCGGATGAATCGTCGCCGTCTTTCCCGTCCGGATTTCCTTGCCGTTGATCACCAGCGGGATATCCAATTGACTCCCCATCAACTCAGATAACTTAGCCTGAAGGGCCTTAGTCTCGGCGGATTCTGGAAGGTACGTAAGTACGGTTTCGTTGATCGGCATCGGAGCCTGAGATATTTGATTCGACATCCGAATTTCATACCACTCAGAACGACGAGAGTCATTGGATGTATTGAGAAGCCGAGGCCCTCCGAGCAGTCTAAACTCTGTCTAGCGCTTCAACAGAGTTTGGATTTGAGAAATAATTGCGCGAGCCCCTGGGTTCACAGCCTTATAGGCCAGCTTTCCATCTCGATCGATAATCGCAACGTTGGGGATAAATGGCCGCGATCCAAAGAATGCGAATCCGAAATCATTGGGTGCTGACGCAATGATCACATTGGCAAGCCCAGCGATTCCATGACGTGATTGCCATTCCATTAAGAACTTCTGGTCCGCGGGTGCCTTGCGCTCCCATCCTTGCGCCGATAAGCTGATAAACTTCACCGGTTCGCGGCTAAAGGCTGTGACCTCGTTTCGAAGCTCCTGAAACTCCTGATTGCATGGCCCGCACCATCCGGCATTATAAAGCAGAACGCGGACCTCGTTAGTGTGGTCTTCAAGACAGACCGAAATCTGCTTAACGTCCCTGTAACATTGATCTGAGACCACATCGCCAACCTGATAGACTGCCTGAGCCGACTGGCCCAAAATGAGAAACATGGTAACGGTAATGATTGCGAATTGCATATTGCCCCCTTTGTTAGTTTCAGAATAACGGGGCGAATGCGATAACGGGGAGTCCTTGGCGAGATTCGACTAACGCTTGTTAACGATAGAAAAATCCCCATGCTGTAGCGCGTAATGCACCGGCAGCATGGGGATCAAACACTACTTACGCTTTGCTTTTTTCTTCGTTGTCTTCTTCTTAGACGCCTTTTTGGTCGTCTTCTTGGCTGTCTTTTTCTTCTTAGCACGGCCCTTTCGAGACATGGTTGCAGCCGACAAATCTCCCTGCTTGTCGATAAAATAGAGGAAGCCGGGCTTTCTCTTGATCCCGACTTTGGAGACTACCTGAGGTTTAACCTTTGAAGGTTTGCGACCCCGGCCCATCTTAGCGCGAGAAATATTCCCGTTTTTATCCAAATAATACAACCAACCTGATTCCTTTTTAATTTTTAATGTGGCGACTTTTGTTGCCATAGAAACCCTCCCAAAATAGTAAAAATGTTAAGGACTTGGAATAAGATACCTTAATCCCAAAAAAATGGCATCTTTTTTTTCGTCTATGAATCCTAACTTTATCGACGATCAACTAAGGACTTGGTTTTAGTTACTTCCTTTTTGACCGTCGGGCGGAAGAAACCGACTTCCCTTTCGAAAGCTTTGGAGCCTCGAATTCGTCACGGGCATGGGCGAGACGAACAAACCCTCCCTCTCGTCGAGGATCACCGGGTGATGACTGTAACGTCGCAGCTGGATTCATAATCCGAAGCTTGGTGATATATTCGATCATCGAGTTATTGGTTCGAATGTTCTCAAGGAAATTTTCGGTTTTTGACGCCCGAAACCGAGTGGATTTAGTTTTAGTAGAGGGTTTAGCTCGCGGCTTAATCGTGCTCTTCTTCTTTACTTTAGTTTTTTGATTTTTCTTGATTTTCATTCCATTCCCACTTTGTTAGTTGATAGGGGTTCGTTTTCTTGTTGATGGCACCATACAATGGCCCCATCGCACCGGTAAATCCCGCCGTCTCAAGCGCCTGAGGATGATGCACCACAGTCTCGACACTTGCGATTGTAGGTTGCTGACTGAGTTGTCCGGCTGCAAAGTAGCGCTGCTTACCGACTAAGTCCATCGAGTTCTCAAAATCTGAAGCAAGCACCATTCCGGGTTCCCAAAGTTTCGAATCCATCTGGAGCAATTTCCCCCACGTCATAAAGAAAGATTTTGGGTTGAGGCCCTCTACGGGCAATGGACCGACGAATTTTTGAAGATGAGCTCGAGGGTTGCCTTGAGATCCATCCCATTGGTTTAAGCATGTATCGACGATAGATCCGTAGTGATTTCGATACTCCGCGAGTTCTTCTGCCCATGGCAGTCGGTTAAGCCCAATGCAATCCACGTGAAGAAAGACAGTAAAAGGGATTTGCTCATCTCTAAGATAAGGAACGACCTCGTCTAAGACTCCAACTCTGGCGGCCATGAGAGCGACTCCCAGATAACCTTGATGAGTTTTTGAATTAAGCCTCGAGACAATTTCAGAAAGACGACTAGGTTCATAGTATTTGCGGGCACCTGATAGTGCCTCTTGAAAATCTGAAAACGTTGAATCGCCGCCGTAATCGAAGCAGAAAATAATCGAGTTCTTAGGTTTTAAGAAAGAAAATGCCATCTTAGACGGTTGCGCTAAATCGAATTGCCGAGTCCTTTTTGAGATAGGCATCAAAGACCATCGCGATATTACGGACAAATAGCCTACCTTGATCCGTAACTCTAAACGCGTTGGGCTCGACCTCAATCATCCCTTCACGCTCAAACTCAGATAAGAAGGGACGCTCGATATCAAAATCCTGCCAAAACTCTCCGCCAAAGAGGGTCTGATATTCTTTCAGCGGAATTTCAAACTGACACATAATATTCTGAATCGCCCATTTTCGGCGTTGATCATCTGAATTTAACTCACATCCCCGAAAGGCGGCCAAACCCGTCTTAGCAATCTGCCCTTCATACTCTTTCGCGTTTCGAATATTCTGGTAATACCCTGTGTCCAATTCCCCAATGGCCGAGGCGCCGATACCGATCATATTAGCCGACTTCTTGACGGTATAACCCATGAAGTTTCGCGAGAGACTTCCCTGCCCTAAGGCCAGGGCCATTTCATCCTTCGGCAACGCAAAATGGTCCATGCCAATCGCGACATACCCCGCCGCGATAAGCTGATCATAGGCCATCGTAAAAATAGCGATCCGATCATCCGCATCGGGCATCGGGTGTTTCTCTAAAATGGCCTGATGCGAGCGAAGGTCGGGAACCCGCGCGTAGTTATACAGGGCGATCCGATCGGGTCGAATTCGAGTGATAGTGTCGACGGTTTCACGAAAGCTCTCCAAGGTCTGGTACGGCAAGCCGTAGATAAAATCAAAATTAACGCCCTCAAACCCAAGACCGCGAGCCCGATTCAACATCGCTTCAGTCATTTCAATGGACTGCTCACGGTGGACCGTCTTCTGAACTTTAGGGTTAAAATCCTGAACCCCTAAACTGATTCGATTAAATCCAAGCTCGGATAATACAACGAGCTGCTCATCTGAAGTGACCCGGGGATCCACTTCAATCGCCACCTCAGCGTTAGTCGAAATCTCAAAGGCCGAACAGATCGCCGCATAGAGCTTACGAATCTCATCAACGCTTAAGAAAGTTGGTGTCCCTCCACCCCAACTAATCTGACTCAGGGGGTACTTCTCGCCTAAAAGATTTCTTACCTCCGATAGCTCTCGTTCAAGCGCAACGAGATACGACTTTGAGCGAGATTTATCGTGGGTGATTTGAATATTGCAGGCGCAGTAATAGCAGAGCGATTCGCAGAAAGGCAGGTGCACGTAGAGCGCTAGCTCATCCCCTTCGTTCACTCGCCGACCAAGCGCAATTAAGTCCCTACGATAAGCTGATTCGCCTGTTGATTCATTCCACTGAGGAGCGGTGGGGTAAGAGGTGTACCGAGGCCCTTGAACACTATATTTTTTTACTAATTTTTGTAACTCGCCCATAAGCCCCTGATCCTACAGCGCCTCGCCCTCAACGTCTAGAGTCCTAAAAAGTGCCCATCCCCTTTCCGGCCGGAAAGTGACCAGGTGTGCGGCATCCGGTACCTGGCTACTTTCCGGCCGGAAAGGGGATGGGCACTTTTTAGAATCTCTTCGCAAAGGCCTTAGGGTTGAGGTCCTCTCCTGTCGCGTAGCGGGTGAGATCATTCCACGACAACCTTCTTGCGGGGGCAAATATTTTCTCCTTAAAAAATTCTCCGACCTTAGGGTTGCCCACAAAGACGCTGCGCCGAATATCTTTCTGCTTCTCGACGCTTTTTGCAATCGAGGCATGGACTTGAGCAGCAAAGAGCTCGCCCATGGCGTAATTATGGTAGTAGGCAGGGGCGCTTACCATATGGATTTTGGAAGCGAAATCAGGTGCGTTTCTTCCGGGGGGCATCTTGAGTCCCTGATATTTAGACACTAATTGCCACCACAGAGCATTCAAATCCTGATCGGGATTCTCATACATCGCTCTTTCAAAACGCAGCATCACCTGACACCACCTCGAAAACACAAGGAGCTCATATTTCCTAAGCCTCTCGCCTGCATTCTGAAAAGCCTTGGGATTCGAAAGCTTGACGCCCATTTGCTTCAGCCAATGAACATTTTTTGAAAACTGACCAAAGAGCATGGCAACGCCTTCCGTCGTTAAAATATGAGCTTCGCCTCTGAGCACATACGGCACATCCCGAGGAATATTCTTCGAACTATAAACGGCGTGACCGAGTTCATGGAGCATGGTCCCCATCCATCTCTCATTGGGAACCACATTCGCCAACACCCTCACATCACCCTCTCGGTCGATATCCGTGCAGAAGGCATGCGGGCTCTTGCCTGGCTTCTCGTAGAGATCACTATGGGCGAGCACATCGTCAATGGGCAGACCGATGCCCGCATAAAAATCTCGGCTGAGCTTCATGATATCTTGCTTGGCATAGACCTCATCAAAATTGGATTCAAAAACCGACGGCGGCTCCTGAAAGAAGGGGTCATGATAGTGCCATGGCATCAACTGCGTTACCGATACTTGGTACTGCTTTGCGAGAATCCCATCAAACTCGGCCTTCGCTTTTTCAAATGGTTTTTTCGTGAGATGGTCCAGCTCGTCAAAGAGCGCCATAATCTTCTCGGGCTCCTGCTCAGAAAGAGTGAGAGCCATGTCGTGGTAATTCTTAAATCCAAGTATCTTAGCCGACTCATTGCGTAACTTGACGAGTTCCTTCAGGTTGGCGACTACCGTGGCTCCAACTTCTTTCGAGGCTTCCCAAACCTTGCGGCGTTGATCGGAATCCTTTGACTCAGATAATACTTTTCGAACCTCGCTATCCGTCAGTTCTTTTCCATCGACTTTAGCTCTAAAAACATTAAAGCCCTGCTCAACCTTATTTCCTATTTCAGTCATACGATCAAGAAGCCCTGAATCGACTTGTTTGTCCATGTACTCAAGGTAAAGCAAATAGACTTGGCGATGAGTGTCCTTGAGGTCGAGTCCCAACACTTTGGGTGCGTCGTTCAATAAGCTTTTTAATTCGAGGTAGGACTTAGTATGAGAAAGCTTTTCGTTCAGCTTCTTTTCCGCTTTCCCCTTTTTTTCAAAGTCTTCGTCCTTGCCCGTAATATTGGCGGTCCACCACAGAAGTCCAACTTCCTTCTCAATCGGCTTTATCGTCTTCTCATACTCGTCGATAAATTTCTGCCCCCTAAGCTTCCATGCCTCAGGTTGCTGGGGCGCTGCCATCACGCTGCCCGCTAAAAGGACTGAGAACACCCAAACGAATCGTTTTAAACTCATTGGAACCTCTTTCTGATTGCATTTATCGAATATCATCGGAAATTTCATTGGTATCGTCAGTCCGAGGAGGAAAATGCTCGACTAGCTTCTCACCGATGCGCTCAACGGCATCACAGAGCCCTTCGTAAGCCCTATTCGCTCGAATCCCATCGACAATGATGCGCACTTCGTCCTCCCAAAAAGCTTGGCCAACTTTCTCATGGATCCCCTTATCAGCCAAGATCTGAACCCGATGCTCAAACTCCGAAACGTAAATTAAAATCCCAGTTCGGTCGCGAGTTTCAACAAGCCCAAGCCTTAAGAAACTCGCCCAGCAGGACTGATTGACATTATTCTGCATGAGTTGCGCTCCCATCATTCGCCGTTGAATGCATGGAACTCGAGCTAGAACCCACCCAAGCGCAATCGAAACCATGAAACAATCAAGCGTACGCAGAGGGCTCCACTGCCAAATCAAGGATGGAAACAGCATTTCCATCATCACTCCAAGAGCAGCCACGAATATTACCGTAACTAGAATAATCGAAGGTCGGATATCTGATGACTCCGAACTAGTTCGGACCACTTGTAGAACCACTTCACCGGAAGTATTTAATTCAATCTTCTGGATCTTCTGTTTAAGAGCTTCATTCTGAGAATCCGTCAGCAGATGTTTTACCATGATGAAGATGACCC
>Ga0105164_10001029_pt1 | contig 18176 bp, 11 predicted proteins | sample VDWuncwatermetaG_FD_89674 | JGI IMG/M metagenome (GOLD analysis project Ga0105164, IMG submission 89674) | Wastewater microbial communities from Netherlands to study Microbial Dark Matter (Phase II) - VDW unchlorinated drinking water | ecosystem: Environmental > Aquatic > Freshwater > Drinking...
CTCTGATACCTTTACCGTATTTGGCTTTTATCCGGCTTATCACCCCGTCATTCATGCTGCCAAAACCGTTCAGCAAGCCGCTCTTTATACTGTTAACCGTATCCTTACCTATAAGCGTAAGGCCTTTATCATTCCTTAATTTCACATCAGGCAATAGCGCTGTCCTTTCGTAAAGCGCCTTAAGCGAAATATCGATGCCCGGCACAATCAGCCCGCCTTCGTATTCGCCTTTTTTCGAAATATAGTCAAAGGTAATAGCCGTGCCGGAATCAACGATTATCGCAGGCGTTCCGTAAATCTCCCTTACAGCAATCGCGTCAACGAGCCTGTCCTGGCCTACTTGCTTCGGATTTTTATATTTATTTTTTATAGGTAATTTTATATCTTTACCGATAATTATAGGCGAGATGGCAAATGTTTGCTTAATTGCTTTTGCTATGACAGGCGTCAGCTTCGGCACAACACTGCAAATAATTGCCGCGTCAATGCGATGGGGACAGTCCCGACGCTTAAATAGTTGCCGGGACGGGACAGTCCCCTGCGTCGAGCTGACTCTAAAAGTCCTGACCAGCTTTCTCCCATCAAATACACCGAATGTTATGCTTGTATTGCCTATGTCTATTGCAAGTAACATACTTAACCTCTAATATTTATCGCAGCAGCGGCCACAAGGGGTTGGTGTCACAGCGAGCGTAGCGAGCGAGACACCAACCCCGCGATGGCCGCTGTTTCACCTTACTAACATTACGTCACCAGACAATATACGCTCTACAAAACCATTATCTAACCGCACAAGAAGCGCACCTGACTCGTCGACATCCATAGCCTGGCCTTCTATGCGCCTGTTTCTAAAATCCACCTTAACGCGCCTGCCGAGGGTTGACGAAAAATTCCTCAACTCATCCAGTATGGGCTGAAACCCCTTTTCGTTAAAAATCGCGTAATGCTCGTCCAGGCCTTCTAAAACTGCCTTTGCAAATGCTATCCTGTCGATTTTATCGCCTGTCTTTTCCTTGAGGCTTGTAGCAGTATCAACCAGATCCGATTGTTTTGAATTCACATTTATCCCGATGCCGACCACTAAAAACTTCACCTTGTCTGCCTCTGCGTTCATCTCTGTAAGTATGCCGCAAATTTTTTTATTGTCTATGAGCAAATCGTTGGGCCATTTTATCTGCGGCTCTAGATTAAATTTCGAGCTGATGGTTTTCGCTATACTTACCGCAGTCATCAATGTGATTTTAGGCGTCTCGTTCGGCAAGATGTCAGGCCTTAAAATTATTGATGCATAAATACCTTTATATCTGGGCGACTGCCAGTCACGGCCCATCCTGCCGCGGCCTTTTCGCTGGCTCTCGGCAAACACGCATGCGCCTTCGCCTTTTGTTTTAATCGCTAAGTCGTATGCCGCATCCATCGTCGATTCAACCGTATCATACGACAAAATGTTTTTGCCGATTATCTTTGTGTTTAGCCCTTGCGATAATTCGAGCGCAACCAACCTGTCAGGCAAAGATATGAGCCGGTATCCGAGATGCGGCTCTGCCTCTATATTGTATCCGATTTTACGCAAATCCTCAATATGTTTCCATATTGCCGTACGCGATATGCCAAGCTCTTCGCTTAATTCCTCGCCTGATACGTGCTGGCCCGGATATTTTCTGAATATGCTTAAGATTTTTTCGTCTGTCATCATTTTTTTAATTCCGTTATCTGGTCGCGCAGTTGGGCAGCGCGCTCGAACTGCAGATTTCGCGCAGCAAGCTCCATTTCGCTTTCAAGGTCAACGATAACCTCCTGCCTTTCAAATTCTTCAAGTGACTGGCCTGTCAGCTCAATCACTTCTTCCTCTGCCTTTTCCAGCATTTCAATACCTTCTTTTATAGCCTTTTGTATGGATTTCGGAGTAATGTTGTGTTTGGCATTAAATTCAAGTTGAGTTTTTCTGCGTCTGCTCATTTCATCAAGCGCGCGCTTCATAGAACCCGTCATCTCATCCGCGTACATAATCACCTGGCCGTTGATGTTTCGCGCTGCGCGGCCCGCGACCTGTATAAGAGATGTCTCGGAACGCAGAAAACCTTCTTTATCGGCATCCAAAACAGCTACGAGCGAAACCTCAGGCAGGTCAAGGCCTTCACGCAGAAGATTTATGCCAACAAGGCAGTCGAATTTACGAAGCCGCAGGTCTTTTAAGATCTGCACGCGTTCAATCGCCTGTATCTCAGAATGCAGGTACTTTACGTTCAAACCTGCCTCGCTCAGATAATTCGTTAGATCTTCAGCCATGCGCTTTGTCAAAGTTGTCACCAAGGTGCGCTCTTTGCGTTTGGCGCGCGCCTTGATCTGCCCTATCAAATCATCTATCTGGCCTTCGCTGGGCTTCACAACTACTTCCGGATCGATCAGGCCTGTGGGCCTGATAATCTGCTCAATGGGCGCGGCGCTTCTTTTTAATTCAAATTCTGCCGGCGTCGCGGATACGTAAACCGTCTGGTTAGTTAATACCTCAAATTCCGGAAATTTAAGCGGCCTGTTATCAAGGCACGACGGCAGGCGGAATCCGAAATTCACCAGGACCTCTTTTCTCACCCTGTCGCCTTCATACATGCCGCGTATCTGCGGTATAGTGACATGCGACTCGTCTATTATAGTCAGGAAATCCCCCGGAAAATAATCAATCATACAATACGGCCTTGAACCAACCGGCCTGTGGCTCAAATGCCTTGAATAATTCTCGATGCCGGGGCAATACCCAATTTCAAGCATCATCTCTATGTCGTATTTAGTACGCTGCTCCAAGCGCTGCGCTTCGAGCAATTTATTCTTGCTGTTCAATTCTTTAAGCCTTACATCCAATTCTTTTTTTATGGAATCAATGGCTGTCTCAATCTTTTCCTGGCTCATTACAAAGTGCTTGGCAGGATAAATAGCGGTTTTATGTAGGGAACAGGCATGCCTGTTCCCTACAGGTTCGAATTCGATAATCTTTTCTATTTTGTCTCCTAGAAACTCGACCCTTATGCCGTTTTCTGCATACGCTGGAAAAATCTCAACCACATCTCCGCGAACCCTGAACTTGCCCCTTGAAAAATCAATATCATTACGTTCATACTGAATCGCTATCAACTGCTCTAAAACACTGTCGCGCTCTATTGTCTGGCCTACCTCTAAAAAAACCAGCATCTCTTTATAATCTCCAGGCGATCCGAGATTGTAGATGCACGAAACACTTGCCACAATTATAACATCTTTTCTGGACATAAGCGATGTTGTCGCTGAAAGCCGCAGCCTGTCAAGGCGGTCATTTATAGACGCGTCTTTTTCTATGTAGGTATCTGTCTGCGGGATATATGCCTCGGGCTGGTAATAATCGTAATAGCTTACAAAATATTCAACAGCGTTATACGGAAAAAATTCCTTAAATTCGCTGTAAAGCTGCGCTGCCAGCGTCTTATTGTGCGATATCACAAGCACCGGCTTATTGACATTAGCAATGGTACAAGCCATTGTGTAGGTCTTTCCGCTGCCTGTTACGCCTAAAAGAGTGCTGTAGCGCTTGTTGCTTTTAATGGCTTTGGTAAGCTTTTCTATCGCCTGCGGCTGATCGCCTTCGGGCTTAAAATCAGAAACTAGTTTAAATTTATCCATTAGTCTAAATTGTAAAGGCTTACAGGTAGGATGTCAAGACAATTACCTGCTACACATCTTTTAAAAAATCTATAATTTTGGCATCAGGCGCATTCAGCTCTAATTGCCTTATTGGCATTCCCTCTTGGCTAATATGATCAGGCGTATTATTAATTATCAGGACCAATTTTGGGTATGAAAAATAGCCTTTCTCCGTCGCTTCTTGCGCTGTGGCCGCAGACAAAACAAACAAACCCCATTCTTCCATCCTGCGCGCCAAAGCCGCTCTTTCACCTTCATTTTCATCAATAATAAGCGCAACAAAACCATTTTCTTTGGCTTTTGCTTTAATAGCTTCTTTCACCAATAACTCGGTTATTCTTACAATATTTTTCGGCACAGGCACTTCTGCCGATTCCCATGAAGCTACTGTAGCTTTATCAAAAGGTCCCTCCCGGGAAAACAATTCTGCAATTTGTTTTCCGAATTCTTCTTGCGATAAACCTAAAATATTTCTTAATTCCGATAATCTGACGCCTGCAGCTCTAGCATTTGTCGATTCGCCGGTAGGCCTTTGAGTTACCGGTTTTAATTTTTCAGACCTCTCTGCCAATATTGCGGCATTTTTTGCTGCCGTTGGATTATTCGATTTAAGCCCTACAGCAATAAACGATTGCGTAGAAGCCTGGCCGTATTGATCGTAATACGCTGTCAGCAATTTCCCGCTCACATTCAAATTATCATAAAGCAGGATCTGTTGCGCGGTAAGCCTGAAATATTCAATGTGATTCAGGCGCATCTCTTCGGTAAGCCTGACAAATAGATCCAACCCTGCATTTGAACGCCTTCCGATTCTTATCAAAAGCTTGCCATGCCTTGAACTTTTAGAACTTGAAATCAATTGAGCCGCAGCAGGTACATCTGAAGCAAACGAGGCAATAATCGCATCAGGACAAAGCCCTAAAATAGAATCCAAGCCGCCTAACCACTCCAGGGTATTCGATTCCAGGTTGCGTAAAAGAACCAGCCCTGAATCCGGTTCGTACTGCTTTAACGCGGCTGCAAGTTCTTTTCTGACATTTCCCCTAAAAGGCAGCCCTTTTACACTATTTATATTGGAAGCAAGCTGCTCGGCAGGCAAAGCCCTGCTGATACCGAATACCTCCAGCGCCTTGTCAGGGGCTGTTCCTGCCAGAAATCGGCTGAAATCAGGATCACGCTTTATAAAGTCATTAAGCTGTTCTTTAGTAGCGGCTGATAAGACACGCATCGTGCCGGAAGGATTTTTGGATTTCAGGGCCTTTAAAATTTTCTGGAAATCTTCCGGCGATCTTTTTTTACTAAGATAAACCAGGCCGCTGACCGCCTCTTTTAATTTTGATCCGGCTAATCCTGAAATATACTTTACAGGGTCTTCTTCTATCGTAGGCACAGCAGCTAAAAAATTGGCTATCGGATGATAACCCCGTACTGCATTTATAAAAGAACCATTAATCTCAAACATCAGCCCGCTTGAGCCGCCACCGTCTAAAAACATCACTGCATCTAATCTTTTGCCCATATTATTTATCATATCTTTTGCGAATTTTGCTGCCTCTTCATAGTCAGGGCCGATTAAACCATGCATGCCCTGGCTGACTATCTGATAAACATCCCCGCCGGTATCTACGGCTATTGCGGACAGCGAACGTCCGTCTCCGTAAAAATGCTCTGCGAGCTTCTGGACTTTACCGTCAAAAACAGCCAAAGGCCCTGCCTGAATAGCAAATTGAATATGAGTATTTCCATTAAAAGGATACAACCTTCTTGCATAATAATCACTCGGGACTATCATAACTTTATCGCCTGTCCTGGCCAATATTGCCTGCAAAGAACCTTTTTCTGTGGGATTATCATTGTAAGGCGCAAGAACCTGATCATTCTGTATGACTAAACCAGTCGGAGAAAATTTACCTTCTGGTGTCGGATTATAATATCCTCCGTTTATGGCTGCAACAACGGATTTACCTTTTACAAGTTGATCCAAAAATTCTACCTTTCCAGGCTCCACCGTAAAAAGCTCTAAACCGGCCTCGTTCAAATTAATGCGAACCATATGAATGGTGTCGCTATAGGTACCCACCAACCCCACAACGTGCCTTTCTGCCCTTTGATAAACAACGCCCGGCTCTATTGCTGTTTGCTGTTCTATCTCAAGCGGTTTCTGCGTACCATGCTTACGGTCTGCCTCTAAAATAAAAGTTAAAGCCGTGCGGAAGTCATGATACAGATCCGCGCCTTGCGCAGTATAATGCCAGATAACAGCGCCAATAGAAAGAACACACACAACAGCGGTTGCTGTAGCGATTTTATTCCTTCTTGAAATACGGCCTTGCAACAATTTCTGCGCCTTAACTCCTAACAAAAGGCTTATCAGGGATATAACCGTACCCGCTGCACGCAGGCTGTTAGGTATACCCGGCTGAAGCACTAACTGCCAGAATAGCGTAGCGCTGAAGGCAGCCGGCACAGCAAACGCTGCTGTTTTGCGTATGACATTGCCTGTGCCTGTCGCAGAGGCGCTAGTAGCAGAAGCCGACGATTTTTGAAATTTCATAACCCATAGATTTAAACGTTTTTCATCTGAACTATATAAACCATAGTTGGTAATAAAATACCCATTGCTAGCTTCTAATTTAGTTACCCGATGCAAACCATTTTCTTCAGTAGCATATAAATTTTGAAAACCAGGTATTCTTTCAAACTGATTCTTCCATGCAACTCCGAATGGATACGCATCAGTATCAATTAATAATTGCCCCTCTGGCCTTAAAAATTCAAAAATTTCTCTCGCAAAATATGACACCCCTCCAAGCTCTCTTACAGGAAAAAGGTTTTGTGTCCCACCGCCAGGGCATTTAATATGAACGGCGGCTAACGAACTGAGAGGAAAAAACTGCCTTAAACCATAATCTGCATTTCTATAAATTACTTTTAAATTTCGCAAGCCTCCTTGCGCTACATGCTTACAAAATTCCATTGAACCTGCTTCATTTCTTAAGCCCTCCAGCTCAAATCCTACATAATTGATTTCAGGATGCTGCATGGCCAAATGAAGCAAATACTTTCCGTCTCTAAATCCTATTTCAGTTTCAATTGGATTATCATTTCCAAAAACATCACTCCATTTATCCGGACGTTTATCTATTATTATTTCATCAGCATTGGCTGCTGCTGTGCGGTCGCCGAACTCTCTGAATTGTTCTGCGCGCATAAGTGATTTTTGTGGCTGGTCTAAGGCATAGGATATGCCTATATTGGTCAGCACAAATGCCGCCAATGTAGCTATGCTTATTATGCGGATTGTAATTGAAGTGTGTTTTGTCATATTATCTTACTATTATAACAATTAAAACACTTAAATATTCCCATAAATATTTCTAACTTTTTTATACTACTAACTGAAACGACCGCTAAAAGGGACAGGTTTAGGCTGAAACCAGTCCCATATATTATGCAATATCCAGTGAAAAATCCAGGGATTTTGCAGAATGAGTTAATGCGCCGATGGAGATTCTGTCGACGCCGGACTTGGCAATCCTGCGGACATTTGAAAGATTTACCCTGCCGGAGGCTTCGAGCAACGCCCTGCTTTTACCTCTTTCAATAACTGAATGTCTTATCTGGCCCGGGGTCATATTATCCAGTAAAATTATATCAACTTTCGCGGCTAAAGCCTGCTTCAATTCATCAATGTTTTCAACCTCTACTTCAACTTTCGTATTTTTAGGCACGCTTTTTCTTATTATGTCAACAGCCTTGACGATATTTTTATTTTTACTAAATATAAGAAAATGATTTTCCTTTACAAGGACGCCGTCATACAAACCGATTCTGTGATTCGACCCGCCGCCGCATCTTACCGCGTATTTCTCCAATGCGCGCATACCGGGCGTTGTCTTTCTTGTATCGAGTATCTTTGCCTTAAATGGCCTGACTTTATCGACAAATTGTCTCGTCAGAGTGGCTACGCCGCTTAAATGCCCTAAAAAATTCAAGGCAGTGCGCTCTGCTGTCAGAATCGGCCTTGCGTTGCCGCTTATTTCAATAATCTTTTTACCAACAGCAACTTTATCGCCGTCTTTAACGAGCGCCTTAAACTTTGCCTCTTTGTCCAGCTCGGTAAAAACCGACTTAACAATATCCATGCCTGCAACCACCCCGCTTTGCTTTGCAATTATAACAGCCTTTGCCTGCAAACCCCGCGGTATCAACGCGTCAGTTGTAATATCGCCCTTGCCGATATCTTCTTTCAGCGCCTGTTTTATTAAATTTCTAATGTTACTGTCTATCTTCATGATAAACCTACTAATTTTTTTAATCCCTCGACCTCATTTACGGTCAAAGGCCTGTATTTACCTGACTTTAAAGTACCTAAATTCAGGTTACCGAAATTTACCCGCTTCAGCTCTTTAACCGGATGCCCTACAGTCAAAAGCATTAACCGCACCTGATGTTTTCTGCCTTCATGAATCTTTATCTTTACTTTGGACTTTTCTTTATCCTTAAAAACCAGCTCAACCTTTGCAGGCGATGTTTTTGCGCCGTCGACAAAAAGCCCGCGGCGTAATTTATCAATTGCCGCCTGGCTTAACTGGCCCTTAACCATTGCCTCATATGTTTTTTCCACGCCGAATTTCGGATGCATCAGCCGAAAGGCAAGCTCACCGTCATTCGTCAGCAGCATCAAACCTGTTGTATTCTTATCCAGGCGGCCGACAGGATAAAGCCGCTTGCCGATTGGGCCTACCATATCCAAAACAGTTCTGCGGGATTTCGGATCAGACACTGTGGAGATGTAATTTCTCGGCTTATTCAGGAGGATGTAACTGTAGTTTTCCGGCTTTATCGATTTGCCGCTAACCGAAATCTTATCCTTGCCGATGTCTACGCCAAAACCTTTTTCTCTTACGATCTGGCCGTTTACCTCGACCTTGCCGGATTCGATTATTTCAACTGCCTTGCGCCTCGAGGCGATGCCTGCATGAGCAAGCGCTTTTTGTAATCTCATTATTTTAAAAGATCCAGGCTTTGTTTTAATTTATCTATATCCGCTTTAAACTGCTTCTCTTTTTCGATCTCTTTCTCTACTATTTCTTTGGGCGCTTTTTTCAGGAATTCTTTATTCTTAAGCCGGCCTGTCAGGCCCTTTAAAACATTCTCGATCTCCGCGATTTTTTTTGACAGCCTTGCCTTCTCTGCCTCTATGTCTATGGCGCCTGCCAATAACACATAAACCTCGGCATTACCGACAACGGCCATCGCGGATTGTTTGGGCATATCATGTAGGGGCACGGCGCGCCGTGCCCCTACATCTACGTTTTCAACCTTCGCCAAAGATTTTATATATTGCTGATTTTCATTTATTAATTTTATATCGCCATTATCTTTTGTCGCTATCATTATATTAACCTTTTTATCCAGCGGGACAAACATCTCGGCCCTTATATTCCTTATGCTGACTATCAAGTTTATGATAAAGTCCATGTCGCGCTGGGCACCTTTGTCTATCAGGGCTTTTTGCACGTGCGGCCATGGCTGGATTATTATCGAATCTCTCTTGTGTGGAAGCATGCCCCATATCTCCTCGGATATAAACGGCATAAAAGGATGCAGCATCCTTAAAGATTTTTCAAGAACCTTATATAAAATAATCTGGGTGTTTTTTTCTTTTATCCTGGATTTGGCAATTTCCAGATACCAGTCGCAGTATTTATGCCAGATAAAATCGTAAAGAAGGTTTGCCGCCTCATTGAATTTGTAGGAATCAAGCGCTTCATTTAAATCCTGCAATGTCGTATACAGGTTGCTCAATATCCATCTGTCTGCCAAAGGCAGTTTCGCGCTTTTGCATAACACGCACAAATCCGTATCTACTTCTTCCGACAGGTTCATTATGACAAAACGTGAGGCATTCCATATTTTATTGGCGAAATTCCTGCCGGACTGGAATTTATCCTTTGACAGGTACACGTCCTGGCCTACGGCAGTTAGAGAAATTATGCTAAACCGGAGCGCGTCAGCGCCGAATTCATTGATTATCTCCAAAGGATCGATAATATTGCCCAAAGACTTGGACATCTTCTTGCCTGTGTCATCGCGCACAGTGCCGTGGATATAAACATCTTTAAACGGCTCTTTGCCCTTAAACTCAAAGCCTGCCATAATCATGCGCGCGACCCAGAAAAATATAATCTCCTGCGCTGTTATAAGACTGGTTGTCGGATAAAAATAATCCTGGTCTTTTTTATCTTTAAAGGTGGCAAAAGGCCATAGCCATGATGAAAACCACGTATCCAAAACATCCTCGTCCTGATACAAATCCTTTGACCCGCAATTAGGGCACTTCGACGGCATTACTTTTGATACTATTACGCCGCTCTCGCCATTGCACTGCCTGCAGTAATAAACAGGCAAACGGTGCCCCCACCAAATCTGACGGGAAATGCACCAGTCGCGGATATTCTCCATCCAATTCAGATAAACCTTTGTCCAGCGGTCAGGGTAAAATTTTATCTTTCCTTTTTTAACAGCTTCTATAGCTGGTTTCGCGAGCGGCTTCATTTTCACAAACCACTGCTTGGATAAATACGGCTCGACGATAGTATGGCAACGGTAACAATGGCCTACCGCGTGCCTGTGCGGCTCTATCTTTTCTATCAGTTTTCTTTCCTTAAGATCCTCTAATATAGCCTCTCTTGCCTCGAACCTGTCCATGCCGGCGTATTCGCCTGCGTTTTTATTCAAAACAGCGTCCGGCTGCATTATATTTATGAATTCAAGCTTATGTTTAACACCCATCTGGTAATCGTTCGGGTCATGGGCAGGCGTCACCTTGACAGCGCCTGTTCCGAATTCTTTATCAACCAGCTCATCAGCGATTACTTTTATCTCGCGCTCCACAAGCGGTAAAATTAATGTCTTTCCGATAAAATCCTTGTAGCGCTTGTCTTTCGGATTTACCGCAACCGCTGTGTCGCCAAGCATTGTTTCAGGACGAGTAGTCGCAACAACAATAAAATCCTGCGAACCCTTTACAGGATATTTTATGTAATATAAATTCCCGTCAAGGTCATGATGGGCTGCCTCTTCGTCTGACAAAGCTGTCTGGCACCTTGGGCACCAATTTATAATGTAATCGCCCTGATATATAAGGCCTTTTTCATAAAGATGAATAAATACGTCTTTAACTGCCTCTGAATATTCCTCGTCCATGGTAAAACGCGTACGCCGCCAGTCGCACGATGAGCCGAGCCGCTTCAGCTGCTCGATAATCGTTGAGCCGTATTCATCGCGCCACTTCCAAACCTCTTCGAGAAATTTTTCGCGGCCCAAGTCCTGGCGCTTTACACCTTGCTTGGCTAGCTTTTTCTCAACAACATTCTGTGTCGCGATGCCTGCATGGTCTGTGCCTGGCATCCAAAGCGAGCTGAATCCCTGCATTCTTTTATAGCGGATTAAAATATCCTGGATGGTGTTATTCAGAGCATGGCCCATATGCAGGATGCCGGTAATATTGGGCGGAGGGATAACTATTGTAAATGGTTTCTTCTTGGGATCAGGCTCTGCGTTAAAAAGGCCTTTTTCCTGCCAGAATTTATACCATTTACTTTCGGTTTCTTTTGGATTGTACTGCGATGGGATGTCTTGCATAGTAAAGTAAAAAGGTAAAAGTAAAAAGGTAAAAGTTTAAATTTTACATTGAAATTTTTGACTTTTGACTTTTTACTTTTGCCTTCCTTTGTCTTTTAATAGTTTATACTCAACGCTGTCCAGCAAAGCGCGCCAGGTTGCTTCTATGATATTCTCGGAAACGCCGACAGTGCCCCAGGAATCATTTTCATCCTGCGACTGTATTAAAACGCGCACCTTGGCCGCAGTGCCTTCCTTTGCGTCCAGCACACGCACCTTAAAATCAGACAAATGCATCTTTGCCAGCGCAGGGTAAAAAGATTTAAGGGCTTTTCGAAGCGCGTTATCTATCGCGTTAACCGGGCCGTCTCCGTCAGCAGCAGTATGCTCCTGAATGCCCTTGACTTTGATTTTAATGATGGCCTCTGAATTAATGCGGCCGTCGGTCTTTTTCTCGATTACCACCCTGAAACTCTCGAGGTCAAAAAACTTTTTATATTGCTTGAGTTCGCGTTTAATCAAAAGCTCAAACGACGCGTCTGCAGCCTCAAACTGATAACCCTGAAGCTCAAGATCCTGCAATAATTTCAAAATCTTCGCTGTTTTAGGAGATTTTTTATCAAGGTCTATATTGAATTCTTTTGCCTTAATAATAATGGGCATCTTGCCTGCAAGTTCTGAAGCCAGAATCCTTCTGTGATTACCCACAAGCGCAGGATCGACATGTTCGTATGTCTTTGGATTTTTAAGCATGGCGTCGATGTGAACCCCGCCCTTATGCACAAAAGCCGAAACGCCGACAAAAGGCTGATTCGGCTGCTGCCTCATATTGGAAACCTCGCTTACAAAATGCGCTGTCTTTGTCAATTCCTTAAGATTTGCGTCCGGAATACAGTCAATGCCGAGTTTGGTTTTTAAAATACCGATAACGGTTGTCAGATCCGCGTTTCCGCAACGCTCGCCGTATCCGTTAAAAGTCCCTTGCACATGCATAACACCGTTTTCAACTGCCAGAATTGAATTTGCGACAGCAAGGCCGATGTCATTATGCGTATGGATGCCTAGCAGGGGCACGGTATGCCGTGCCCCTGCATTTATCTTGGACGAGACTTCGTTAATTATCTTAATCAGTTTGGATGTAACAGTGCCGCCGTTTGTATCGCACAACACTATGCGGGAGGCGCCTGCGTTCTGCGCGGCAAGAATAGTCTTTAAGGCATATTCTGGGTTGGCCTTATAGCCGTCAAAGAAGTGCTCCGCGTCATAAACCACAAATTTACCTTTTGACGCCAAAAAAGTTATAGTATTATCAATTATCTTGAGATTCTCGTCCAGGGAAATTCTCAATGCGTCTTTTACATGCAAATCCCAGGTCTTTCCAAAGATCGTAACCACCTTGGTTTCTGTTTCCAATATGCCCTTAATGCTAAGATCGCTGTTCGGTTTTTTATCAGCCCTGCAGGTTGCGCCGAATGCGGCAAGCTGCGCGTTCTTCAGTGATTTTTTCTTGAGGATCTTAAAAACTTCCTTATCTTTCGAGTTGGCAGGCCAGCCCGCTTCGATAAAATGGACTCCGAGCTCATCCAGCTTCAAGGCGATTTTTACCTTGTCCTCCACTGAATAAGAAATACCCTCTGTCTGCGCTCCGTCGCGCAGCGTAGTATCGTATAATTCAACTTTTTTCATGATTACTCCCATCCATCATTTTTTATCTAAGCCGAACTTATCGTGCAAAGCCCTTACTGCCTCTTCGCTTTTATCTTTATCAATGATACAGGATATGCTTATATCAGAGGTGGAAATCATTTCAATATTGATTCCGTGCTTTGCCAGCGTCTCAAACATAAGAGCAGCTACGCCATGATGCGATTTCATGCCTACGCCGACTATAGAAATGCGCGCTATGTTATCGTCTTCAAAAACATCGCCTGCGCTCAAATCGTCGGCAACTTCCTTTAGTAATTTCATGGCCTTTGGCTGGTCCGACTTATTGATAGTAAAAGATATATCTGTTTTGCGTTTCTGGCTGACATTTTGAACGATCATATCGATATTTATTCCGCCGATAGACAACTCTTTAAATATCTTCGCTGCTACCCCGGGTTCATCCGGCACATCGCAAATAGTCATCTTCGCTTCATTTTTATTCAATGTCACGCCTGTAACGACTGTGTCTTCCATTCTTCTTACCTCCTTTACTATCATGGTACCTTTGGTTTTAGAGAATGATGATCTCACATGTATGGGCACATCAAATTTTTTCGCTAACTCAATTGAACGGGCCTGCATAACCTGCGCGCCCAAAGACGCCATCTCAAGCATCTCATCGTAGGTTATCTCATCGATCTTTTTCGCCTTCGGCTCAATCCTCGGGTCAGTGGTATAAATACCTTCCACGTCGGTATAGATCTCACATTCGTTGGCGTTTAAGGTCTTCGCTAATGCCACTGCAGTCAAATCAGAACCGCCCCTGCCTAAAGTGGTAATATCCTGCTCCGGGGTCATGCCCTGGAAACCCGCAACAACAACAACTTTATCTTTTTTCAATTCCTGGCGTATTTTATCAGCCTTAATATTTACTATACGCGCCTTGGTATGGCTTTTGTCGCTTACAATACCCACCTGCCAACCGGTCATAGATATGGCCTTACAGCCGATTTCATTTAAAGCCATTGCCAAAAGCGCCACTGACATCTGCTCGCCGGTAGCCAAGAGCATGTCCATTTCACGCTCAGGCGGATTGCTTGAAATTTTCGCGGCAAACTTTAACAAATCATCAGTCGTGTCCCCTGGCGCAGACACGACGACTACAACATCATAACCATTCTTTTTATAGCCGGCTACACGGCTTGCCACATTTTTGATTTTATTCGCGTTCGCCACAGAGCTGCCGCCGAATTTTTGAACAATTAATTTTGACATTTCCTTATCTCCACTGCGTCATTGCGAGGAACCCCGAAGGTACGATGAAGCAATCTCTTTGTTAAAATTGGAGATTGCTTCGCCCCTCACTTCGTTCGGGGCTCGCAATGACGGCTACCTACAAGAAGCGCCATTAAATCATAAGCATTGGGCCTGGCAATGCTTGATTTAGCTGCCTCGGCTTCAGTAAAAGCGCCGATGCCGTTTGATTTAATACCATCGCCGTACATAGCGAAAAACACCGGGTCTCTTGTATGGGTTTTCACTTTTACCGGCGTATAATGATCTGCCAGCATCAAAACTTTAAACGGTTCCTTTTTGTTTTTCAGGTACTCAATCACGGGCCCCACTATGAACTTATCGAAATTCTCAAGGGCTGCGATCTTTGCCCTTGTGTCGCCGTTATGGCCTGCCTCATCAGTTGCCTCTATATGAACGAACACAAAATCATTTTTCTCCAATGATTTTATCGCGTACTCCCCCTTGCCCTTAAAATTGGTATCGTAATATCCCGTAGCGCCCGGCACATCCAAAGGCTCAAGGCCTATTATCCTGCCTATGCCTTTAATAAGGTCTACCGCTGAAATTATAGAGCCGTTTATGCCGAATTTATCCTTAAACTTTGGCATGTTCGGGATAGTGCCCTGGCCCCAAAGCCAGATTGAATTCGCCGGATTTTCTTTTAAGTCAATCCTTACGCGGTTTACCTCTGCGCCATGCAAAGTGGCTTTGGATTTTTCCATTAAATCAATCAGGAATTTCGCGCCAGGGCCTTTCGGCAGATTTTTCGAAACCCCGAACCCGGTAATATCATGAGGCGGAATACACTTAGTTTTTAACAACGCCTTGGTCAGAGATTTATCTTTTGAAACCATCAAATGCCTATAGCCGACACCGTGATAAAATTTTATATGTTCGGATCCCAACGATTCATTTACAACGTCGATAAGCAACGCCGCTTCTTTGGACGTAATGTGCCCTGCGCTGTAATCGATCATTATGTCGTTGTCGATGGTTACGAAATTACACCTGAACGCAACGTCGCCTTCCGCAATCTCTATGCCCATATTAGCCGCTTCCAGCGGGCCGCGGCCTGAATAATATTTGGCAGGGTCGTATCCTAGTATAGAAAGATTCGCGACGTCGCTTGCAGGCGCAAAACCTTTTGGTATTGTGTTAGTAATACCCACCTCGCCGTTTTTGGCGATAAAATGCATATTTGGAATTTTTGCGATTTCAAGCGGGGTTTTGCCGCCCAATTCATCTACCGGGTAATCGCATGCGCCGTCAGGCACCAACAAAACATATTTCATTCGCACTCCTCGTCATTGCGAGCCGCTGAAGGCGGCGAAGCAATCTCCTTGCTCGGAGATTGCTTCGCTCACTTCGTTCGCTCGCAATGACGGCTGTAGTTAATCTCTTTTAATATCGTGTCTAACCTGGCAGGCACAGGCCTTGGCTCATTTACGGTTTTAAGCGCCATGTCAGGGTCTTTTAAACCGTGCCCGGTCAGTATGCAGACAATCCTGTCTTTCTTTTTAAAATGGTTTTTCTTGGAATATTTTAAAAGGCCCGCGACTGATGCTGCAGACGCCGGCTCCACAAACACGCCGTCTTTTGCCGCAAGCAGTTTATATGCCTTTAGAATTTCTTCGTCAGATACCATATCAATAATGCCGCCTGATTCGTCTCTGGCAGCCTCTGCCGGCTTCCAGCTGGCAGGATTTCCTATACGTATCGCAGTCGCTATGGTTTCGGGTTTCTCCACAGAATGGCCCAAAACAATAGGTGCCGCGCCGCTTGCCTGAAAACCCATCATCTTAGGCATATTTTTAATCTTTCCTGCTTTTTTATATTCCTTATACCCCTTCCAGTACGCAGTGATATTGCCTGCGTTTCCTACGGGGATAAAATGATAATCAGGCGCAACGCCCAATGCGTCGCATATTTCAAACGACCCGGTTTTCTGCCCGTCTATACGGTAAGGGTTTATTGAATTAACCAGCGCTATGGAGTATTTTTTGGTAATATCGCGTGCCATATCCAATGCTTCGTCGAAATTTCCGTCAATAGCCAAAACCTGCGCCCCGTGTATCAGGGCCTGCGCAAGTTTGCCGAGCGCGATGTTGCCTTGCGGTATCAGAACAATACATTTTATTCCCGCGCGCGCGGCATATGCAGCTGCTGACGCAGAGGTATTTCCGGTTGACGCACACATGACTGCCTTTACGCCTTCTTCTACTGCTTTTGATATTGCAAGGGTCATGCCCCTGTCTTTAAACGAACCGGTGGGGTTAAGGCCTTCGTACTTCAGATAAACCTCTGCGCCGACAAGATCGCTCAATTGACACGAAGGTATCAACGGCGTATTCCCTTCCAATAAACTTATAATCGGAGTCTTCTTTGTTACAGGAAGATATTTTCTGTATTTTTCTATTATGCCTCTGTATTTCATTTCTCTACCCTTATTGCTACGGTTTTTGCTTTTATTACGTTTAGTTTATCGATTTCTTTCAATGCCGAACACAACTCGTTCTCTTTAGCTTCATGAGTCATAATCACGACAGGCACAACCTTCGCGAGTTTGCGCTCTTTCTGTACGACGCTGGCAATGCTGATGCTATGTTTGCCCAAAACCCATGAAATTTTCGCAAGCACGCCGGGTTTATCGATGACTGAAAAACGTATATAATACCTGGACTCAATTTCGCTAATCTTGCGCAAAACCGCGTCTGACTGATTTTTATAATATTCAGGCAAGCGCCTCACAGCGCCTGAATTAACATTACGCGCTACGTCAACTATATCTGAGACAACCGCGCTTGCAGCGGCAAACGAACCTGCTCCTTTGCCGTTAAATAAAACTCCGCCTGCCATATCAGCTCTTACCAATACCGCGTTATAAACATCCCAGACATTCGCCAGTAAATGATCTTTTGGCAGCAGGGTGGGTGCCACGCGTACTTCTAATTTTCCGCCTGATAATTTAGCTATAGCCAGGAGTTTTATTACGTATCCAAAATCCTTGGCGTAATCAATATCGTTTGCTGATATATCGGTAATCCCTTCAACTGATATATCGCTCAATTTGACAAACCTGCCGAATGAAAGCAAAGTCAATAAAACCAGTTTATGGGCCGAGTCCACGCCGTTTATATCCAAGGCAGGATTGCTCTCGGCATAACCCTTAAGTTGGGCATCTTTTAGCGCCGCTTCAAAACTCGCCCCGTCTTTGGTCATTTTAGTCAGGATAAAATTGCAGGTGCCGTTGACTATGCCTAAAATCACCTCAATCTTATCGCCTGCAAAGCCTTCTCTTAACGCCTTAATTATAGGCACGCCGGCGACCGCGCTTGCCTCAAAATAAATATCAACCCCGCACTCTTCGGCAACCTTAAAAATCTGCTTGCCTTCCTGGGCAAGCAGCGCCTTATTGGCGGTAACAATATGTTTGCCCTTTTTCATTGCCGCGATTATGAATTCTTTCGCCGGATGTATACCGCCCATAAGTTCGATTACAATGTCAATTTCCGGATCGTTTATAATTTTATAAGCGTCTTTGGTCAAAATAGCGTTCTTGGCTTTTACAGGCCTTTTGGATTTTAAATCAGCGTCGCAGACATATTTTATATTTATTGAAACGCCTGAACGCCTGGAAAGCAATGAAGACCTACCCTCTAGAATCTTTACAACCCCGCTGCCGACAGTACCAAAACCTATTATACCGACATTTATCTTTTTCATACTTTCCCTCTATTGGTCGGGGCGGGCGGATTCGAACCGCCGACCCCTTGCACCCCAAGCAAGTGCGCTAAACCGGACTGCGCTACGCCCCGCGGCCAATGTAAAATCTTTGCTCATTCAGTTATATATTAATATTTTAGTATGTAATGCAGATATATTATATCAAATTGAGGAAATTATAGAAAGAAAAAAAGAGGCCCTTCGAAAAG
>Ga0105164_10001030_pt1 | contig 18171 bp, 21 predicted proteins | sample VDWuncwatermetaG_FD_89674 | JGI IMG/M metagenome (GOLD analysis project Ga0105164, IMG submission 89674) | Wastewater microbial communities from Netherlands to study Microbial Dark Matter (Phase II) - VDW unchlorinated drinking water | ecosystem: Environmental > Aquatic > Freshwater > Drinking...
CCCCAAGGTCGATGCTAAGCTCATTTTGACAACGGCGAATATCGGAAGAAATCCAAAAGTGAATCAGCTCCACGATCTCAATGTTGCTGCAAAATATGATTGGAGGACGATTTCTGATTCCAATATTCGAGTGGATCGTGATTATCTTCTCGATCTGAGTCGGTATTTGGACCATGCGACGGGAATCGTAACCGCGATAGTACTTGGATCAGATTCTAAAGGGATTGGCGGCACACTTGAGGCGACATTTTTAAACACCTATTACCCTCGGTGGATGAATCTTCTCTGCCTAGTCGGACACCCCTGCGTGCTGGGTAAATCCATGCTCTACCACAAAGACGTCCTTGAGCGTTTTGGTGGCTATGCAACGTTAGGGCGGTACATCGCGGAAGATTATATGGCGGGGACTGCGGTCCACCAGCTTGGACTCAATGTCACACTCATGCATGGCGCCGTTCTTCAACCCATCGGTAAACTATCGTTCGGCAACTTCTGGGCACGCCACGTTCGCTGGGGCCGCATCCGCCGATCTCAAGCACCCTTCGCGTTCTTTCTTGAGATTTTACTTTATCCGATGGTAACCGCTTGGCTATTTGCCATCGGATTATCGCCAATGACATCGGTTTCTTTTTTTGCCGCCCTTGGAATCTATGGCCTTATCTCTTTTTTCTTAGATGGATGGCTACTCTGGAATTTTAATCAGATTAATCTCAAGTCACTTGCCGCTTGGCCACTACTTGAAATCCTGAAACTTGGTTTGTGGATCGATGTCTGGAGAAAGAATCAAATTAACTGGAGAGGAAACCCCTTGGAACTTCAACCTGGCGGCGTCATTGAAAGGACCCAAACGTAATGGATTTTCTGTGGGGAGCAGCCACCAGCGCCCATCAAGTTGAAGGCAATAACACCCATAGCGATTGGTGGGATTGGGAGCATCGAGGGTTTATCGAGGGCGGTGGGATTTCTGGAGCTGCCTGCGACCACTGGAATCGCATGAAAGAGGATATCCGTCTTGCCCACGAACTTGGACTCAACAGTTACCGCTTTTCCATCGACTGGGCGAAAATTGAGCCCACAGAAGGTCAATGGGATTTGGCTGCGATCGAGTGGTACCGCGATCTTATTTCTGAATGCGAGAAGCTCCGAATCATCCCGATGGCGACACTACACCATTTCACCAACCCACTTTGGTTTGCTAAATTAGGCGGCTTTGCATCGGACTCAGCCGTTAAATACTTTTCACGCTACGTCGATAAGATGAGTTTGGAATTTGGCGAAAGAATCCCACTCTGGTGCACAATCAATGAACCCGTCATCTTAGCGATCGGCTCCTACCTTGGAAAATTCATGCCCCCCGCAGAGTATTCGCCTAAGAAAGTCTCAGCGGCCTGCCAGAATATGCTTCATTGCCATATCGTTGCCTACCAACGACTGCACCAAGATAAAAGAAAACGCACTGGCCCATTCGCCGACAGACCACGAGAGGTTGGGTTCGCCCATAACGTCATCGATTTCAAAGCCGAACGCCCGATGCATCTCATCGATAGAATTCTAAGAGCCGTCTTCGATCAATTTTACAACCGAGCTTGGCTTGAGGGAACCATGGGCAGAGCCCAACACTTTGGAATTCCCGGGCTCATCCCCCGCGCTCGACCCATCCCAATCACTAAAAATAGAATCTACACCGATTTTATCGGCATCAACTACTATATGAAATCCTACATTCGCTTTAAGCCGCTCATTACAACTGAGAACACGCCTTCGGAACTGCCAATTGGAGTCAGCTTCGCCAGACGCTGGGATCAAGTTTCCGATATGGGCTGGGCCATCTACCCCAAGGGACTTCGACGCCTCTTAAACTGGGTCGGAAAATACCGCCTTCCCATCTACATCACAGAGAATGGCATCGCAGACCGCTCCGACAAGATGCGAGAAGGTTATATCCGCCAGCACCTTCATGAGCTCGCCCTCGCCACAGAGAATGGACTCGATATCCGCGGCTACTACTACTGGTCGTTAATGGATAACTTTGAGTGGGTGAAGGGCTTCGGCCCCCGCTTCGGACTTCTAAGCGTCAATCACGACACCATGGAGCGGACTCTAAAACCCTCAGCACTCGCCTACAAACGCATCATTCAGTCGCATTACCAAGACGGAGCTTACTTAAAGCCTCAGACAGACCGAGTCCTCTCTCAATAACGTGGGCGGTCCTAGGTGGCCATCTTTTCCCTGGCCTTGATTCGGCTTAAGCCACCACCGGCCCAAATATCGAGGTGGAATCGATTCATACGCAAATCCCGCTCCCACGGATCTTTCGCACTGTCTCGAATCTTTTTTCCAATGTGCTCAAGCCCAAAGTGTTGGGTTGCCATCAGCCTATTATGGCTTCTGCAGAGTAACCGAATGTTCGATACGTCATCGGATCGGCCACCAAGGCAAAACGGGACCTCGTGGTCCCATTCCAGAAAATGCTTCGACTCACAGGCCTTGCCGTCAGCGCTTACATAACTGCATTGAGCCTGATCTCTTTCCCAGACTTCGTCTTTGATTGCCGCTGGGATGTAGCGTGAATGAGTGGAAAGTTTCTTGGGCAGCACGGATCTTTTTGATTTCGGCTTTTCTTCAAGAAGCGCCTCGAGGGCTTCGCCAAAAATATCTTTAAGCTTTCCTTCAGGAAACTTATGGCTCAGGCGGGCCTTGGCTTGTTTAAGTAACTCTTCGAATTCTCTGTTTGCAGTGAAATGAAAGCTTAAGTGGTCTTGGTCAATGGCCCTGATCTGATCAGGCTTAGCTTTCTCAGGCGAAATACCAGCGATCATTCTCTCAACTTCTCGAACTGACTTGCCTAGGCATTGGGTTAAGAGTTCATGACGATTAGTTTGTTTCATATGCGGGGCTAACCTCATCAGGGCGGTCATTGAGATCTTGCCGCCCTTGAGTAAGTTGTAAATTTCGGGAAATCGAGTCAGTAATCTCGCAACTTGGATACGCTTAAGGCTGCTGGCTTCGGAATAGCCGAGCTCTGAGACTAGGTATTGAAAGAGCGAGGGGTAGCCCGCTTCGGCGAAAAGCATCCGTCTCTCCACTTCGGCGATTATGGCGAGCAAGTAGCATTGAATGGCTCTCTCATCAGAGCGAGCCTTCTGCAACGAAGCGATTAAGTTTTGGTCATCCATTTGTTGGGCTAGTTGAGTGTAGTTCATATTAAGTCCTCCAGAAATCGACCATAACACGGTGATTTTGGACGCTCTGTGATCGTCATGGCAGCGAAAGCTCAACTAGGGGGTGTGGCCGACCCTACTGTGATATCTGCGAGCGATTCGAGGGGCCTTGTCGGGCATAGGGTAGGTGCTTACGAATGGTTTCTAGAATCTATCGACGGTAAGAATAACTATCGCATAATCTTGTCAATCTATTTCGGATATTTTCTGCATTAATCAGGGAAATGAGCTAGAGAGGTGTAGTAGACGATCGATATTTAATTCTGACTTTTCGACTCGTGGGTCTGGAGGATGAGGGACTTCGAAGCGTCTCAGGGCAATGGACGGATTGCCGTCGTCGGAAACCATCACAATCGCAATGGCGGCAGTTTCAGGGTTCTCATGGGCGGATTGAAGCTCTCGCCACGAAAGCGAAACCGTTTTAGCAGACGCCTTGGCAGACCTTGCTTTGACTTCAACTTGAAAGGATTGTCCCGTTTTTCGATTGGTTAAAAGGACATCATACCCAATTTTATCTAAGGACCGATCCATCGCAATATAATCGTTCTGATGTGCCCACCGAGTCAGAGCGTAGACGCCAATTCGGCCCACAGTTTCACTCCGCTCAGAATCACTCAAAGCCTCTTTCATTTTGGTCGCAAGAAACGGCGAGGGATCTATTTCATCAAATTGGCTATTAAACGGGCCATTCGCCGGAGATTTAAGTCCCCCCGGTTGATGGCTGTATTGTGTCGTCAGACGCCTGCCGGAAATATCCGGAAGATCATGAAACATCTGCCTGAAATGCTGATATGTCTCTTCAGACGGCGCTTTCTCATATTCGTGGGCGGCTTCTTTGATGGCCCCGAATTGCTGCAGAAGTGGCAAGACCATGAGCGTGGAAACTTCAGCATTACGTTTCATCGTATTCAGTAGGTGCCAAGTAAGATCTGCGGTTTGCTCATCTGCCAGTCTTTCCGTCTTGCCAGACTTTTGTTTCAAAAGTGGCATCATCTTGCTCAGTATCATCTCTAAGTCACCGCCCTTCATAGGCATCTGAAGTGAACTGCCCTGAGAGAAAAACTTAATCTCAGGTTTATCGGACGGCTCAGGATAGATTTTTAGTGCCCCCAAAGGATTCTGTCCTTTAAAGATCCAGACATCGTAATGAAACGGATCACCCTTCGAAAACCCACCTATTTTCTGTTTCAAAACCACACTAAGAGGGTCTTTGGAATGACTCTGACTCATTTTGGATAGGACGTCTTCGATACTTTTGAGAGTTTCACGGGATTCTTTAGCGAAAGCTAATAGCGTGGGTTCGAGCCGAGCGGCTTCAAGCAAAACTTTGCGCACTGAGTGGGCTCCTAGACTCTCTGGCATTTCAGAAGGCAAGTCTGCTGCGAACTGCTCAATGAAATGAGGAATGGCTAAAGTACCATTCGCAGAGGCTTCATTCCCAATATAAGAGGAGATCCCAGTCTTGGGATCAGTCCTAATTCTTCGGAAAGTTAATTCCAGGGGGGAGCGATTTTCCGCGGGTTCATTGACCTTCTTGAAAAGCTTAGCTTGCGATTCTCGGTCTACGGATGACGGAGCAAACCAAATATCAATGGGTCGGAGGACCTGAACCGGATTTCGTTCGTCAGTCTGCCCTACAATGCGTCTATCGGAATCATATAGATGAAAAGGCCGCATGGAGAATCCGATTTCTGCTCCGGCGCTCGAACCCAAGCCCGCAGCGAGCCGACCCAAGGCATGATCCGGTGATGGATCAATGATTGTCGCCTTATAGTAGCCAGATCCAGGGCCATCTCCAACTCGGGCCGAATGGAACCAAATACCCTCCCCTCGTAACCCGCTCTCCAAGTGACGGCTCGCGGAAGCCGCTAAATCATTCCACTCTCCACGACTCATGCGTTTACGAAGCTCCACGGGCCCTTGCGTGATATCCCCGAATTTACTGAAAGCATCCCAATAGAGATTAGTCGCCCTTCGCTCGAGGCGTCGGGCCTCCACTTTGAGTCGATCTGCCTCGGGACCCGCAGGTGTTTTCTTAATCTGCCTCTCGAGTTTTATAGCCTCATTTCTCGTTTCATTTGCAAGCTTCTCTTCTGCAATCACGAGACTCTGCACGAGCTGACTCCAGATTTTATTTTCATCACGATTGCCTCGAATTTTTTTATTAGCACCTTCAAAAAGTTTAGAATATCTCGCCCCTTCTTCTGGAGTTAATTCCATAGGAAGATCAGTAGGGTTACTCGATTCACGGCGAATTCCCACCGGATTGGAAGCGGTATTCCACAGCAGGTTTGGATTTCGCTTTTCCGGAGAGGTTTCTAATTGGAGAAAATCGTTTTGCAACTCGGAGGCTGGTTTAAGTTCGACCTGAAAGCGCCGAATCGTCGGCGAAAGTTTTTCTAGTTCTTGATCGGTTAATTTTGCAAAGGCTATCGGACACCGAGACTGCTCCAACCCCTCTATCTCGCTTACTCCAAGGGCGGGCCTGCTCAGTATCGTAATCAACGTAAATAAAAAGTAAGGAGACTTGGAAAACAGCATGAATCACTCTCGAGTTTTCTTGGGGAACTTTCTTAATTTTACCATGCCCTTGGATAACGCATCGCATCCGTGCGCTACGCCGCGTCCATTGAATTTGCCCATGAAATCGCTCATAATAGAAATAGACCTTCCGTTTTACCCTCTTAAATTGGCAATCATTCTAAATAAAGATCTATGAACCTTCATGCTCTAAAAGGACCGCTAGGCGGCAAGTCCCCTCAAGTCCCCAAGCAGATTTGGGCCATTGGGGGTGGCAAAGGCGGCATCGGCAAGACTTTAATCACGACTAGCATGGGAATCCACCTGAGCTGGCGAGGCTATCGAGTCGTGCTTATTGATATGGATCTCGGAGGCGCCAACGCGCACACGGTGCTCGGAGTGAACCCTCCCACTCATAGCCTTGGGGATCTCGCGAACGGGAAAATTCAGAACGCCAGAGATTTAATCATGCCGACGCCCGTTCGCAATTTATCGTTAATCAGCGGCGCTGCCGATCCATCGGGAATCGCCAATTTACCGACGTTGCAGAAGGCTCGCATGATTCGTAAGTTTAAGGAGCTAGAGGCTGATTTCATCCTTCTCGATTTAGGCGCAGGCACCACTTATAATACGCTGGATTTTTTCTTAATGGCGGACACCAAGGTGATTGCCGTCACTCCCGAACCCACGGCGATCGAAAACGTATACCGCTTTATTAAGGCATCATTTTATCGCATGCTCCGCAGCTCAACCTCATCCCCCTATATTCGCCAACTGATTGAAACAGCGGTCGACCAAAAATCCTCTGAAGCCATCCGCAGTCCACGCGATTTAATCCGCGAAGTGTATCGTTTGTCGCCCGCTGACGGCGAAATCCTTGCGAAAAAGTTGCACGAATTCAACCTTGCACTCATTGTAAATCAAGTCAGACTCCACGCAGAATCCGATATTGGTCCGTCCATTCAGACAGTGTGCCGCCAGTACTTCGGCATTTCTGTCGATTACATGGGCTATTTGCCCTATGACAATAGTGTCTGGCAGGCCATCCGAAAACGAATCCCTGTTCTTCTCGATGCCCCCAACAGCCCTATCGCCACGCACTTTGAGACCATTGTGCGTAACCTACTCAGGACATCCCGTAAGGAGGCCAACCATGGGTAAACCAAGACTTGAGACTCAAGAGAGCTATTATGAAGTCCTTAACCTATCGAGGAAATCGTCGATTTCCGAAATTATTGCAGCCTACCACTCAGCTAAGTCCGCGTTCTCACGCCAATCTCTGGCCACCTACTCTCTGATGAGCCAGCAAGAGACCCAAGCCATCCTCGGAAGGCTTGAAGAAGCCTACTTAGTCCTTTCCAACCCGGAGAAAAAGAGAGAGTATGACCGCCTCATCAATCAAGAAGGTACGGTAATGGATCAAACGACGCCCACAAAAAATCAACCTCTAAGACCAGTCGTTGCTGCCGTCCCAACTGAACCGGCCCTAGACACTGCCGCGACTCAAACGGAAGAGATCGAAGTGTCCCAGCCAGACCGAGTCATCGATGGGAACTTCCTCAGACAGGTTCGCGAACGCCGGCAACTCAGCATCGAAGATGTGGCTCGCATCACAAAAATTCCAAGTAAATTTATCCGATCGATTGAAGAGGGCAATAAGAAGACCATCCCGGCTCGAGTTTATGCTCAGGGATTTCTTAAAAATATTGCCGCCCTCTACAAACTCGACCCTCAGGCAACCGCAGTCGCCTACTTAAAATACATGGATACTCAGAACTAAAATTGATAGGTTAGCGGGCCATGAAAGCCCGAATCGAAATCCCGCTTGCCACCCCCACTCTACCCATTCGGGTTGATTCCTATTTAAGGCAGATTACGGGCCGTAGCCGAGAGTACATTCAAAGCCAAATTGAGCAGGGATGCATCACCCTCAATGGGATTGGACTGAGTAAATCCAGCCAGAAATTGAATGCGGGCGATGTGGTTGAATATGAATTTATCGCTAAACCGACTTACGACCTAGAACCTATCCCCGCCGAACTATGCGTGCTTTACGAAGACGAAGCTGTGCTTGCGATCAATAAGCCTCAGGATATGGTGGTTCACCCAGCTCCGTCTTTCAATGGACCAACTTTAGTCCACCACTTACTGCATTACTTAAAACACGATTCCACCTTCACTCAATCCGATGCCTTGCGCCCTGGAATCGTCCATCGATTAGACCGAGGCACTAGCGGTGTTATCGTGATCGCAAAAACTGATCTTGCCCTTGAATCCATCGCAAAACAGTTTAAAGATCGGACCGTAAAAAAAACCTACGAGGCCTTGGTTTGGGGCGAGATTAATCCCTCCGGCACAATAGATTCTCCCATCGGAAGACACCCCACCCAACGGCAGAAGATGAGCAGCCAATCCAATAAGACTCGTGAAGCAAAAACTTCTTGGGAAGTCGTCAAAAGACTTGGGCCGCTGAGCTTAGTTCGAGTACGACCCCATACGGGACGCACCCATCAAATTCGCGTCCATTTGAGCGAAAAGGGCTTTCCCATCGTCGGAGACCCAACGTATGGAAGAGCTCCACGGCATTCGATGCTCCGAAGCCTACCGCCAGAACCGCTCGCCTTAATCGAAGCATCCGAGGATACTTTTCTTCATGCGGCGTCACTGGAAATTGACCACCCGATCACGCATCAGAGACTTCGTTTTGATGCCACAAGGCCACTTAACTTTCAGACCCTGATCCATTCCCTGGAATCCGATGCCTGAATTCATAGAGATTGGCTACGAACCGATCGCAAAATCATCTCGAAACATACTCATTGCACAAGTCCATGACCGAACAGTCGTACAATGGGCACCTGAGGTTGCCACTCCACCCCAAGCTGATGGAATCATCACGAATGCGACCCACCAAGAGATCTATGTTTTTACCGCCGATTGTTTGCCGATACTCTTTTATGGAAACCAACAGGATCCCGTCGCTGCGATCCATTCGGGTTGGCGTGGCACACTCAAGGGCATTGTGTTTCAAGCAATGACTCAATTAGAAATTCCACTTGAGCGCCTGCATGCCCACTTAGGACCGTGCCTAATGAGTTGCTGCTTCGAAGTGAGAGAAGATTTTATTGCAGCCTTCCTAAACGAGGGGCTAGTAATCGACGACTATTTAGAATTTAGAAATTCCAAAACCTATTTCGACCTACCCCGATACGTCGTCCAACAACAACTCAACTCCATTCCTGCAAACCAAATTGATACGAAGTCACTTAAGTGTACCTACTGCTCGGAACCCCAATTACCTTCATTCCGAAGAAACGGAAATACGGATTGGCTGATTAGAAATTGGATCAGAAAGACTGATAGGTAATACCGTTTTATTATTAGTTACTTATGTCGCGATTCGACAAATACCCCCCCTCCTATTCCACTTTTTTTCCCAATGGGCTATGGTGCGCCATGTTTTTCTTAACCTCAAGGCCCGTATGAGCTCGTTGTTATTGCTCTTAGCCCTATCTAGCCCATCCGTTTCTTCGGAAATGCCTATTCCTAATTTTGCAGTTACGGAAACATGTCTTCTGCCGCCGCCTAACTCATCTGCGGAATTTCACCAAGGTCTTCTTGGAGTCAGAGGACTAGCAGAAGGGCTGAACGCCGCAGAATCTGAGAAGCAGAGACGTGATGTGGTTGAAGGCTTTTCCTTTTATCTTGGAAACATGAGAATCACTCGACGAACAGAGACTCGATGGGGAATGCTAAACCAAGAGGAGATTGACGCTCTGAAACGACTCGAATCAGATTCAGATCCACGTAATCAACATACGGCCAGACAGTGGTTGGAATTAATGGATTTCTGTAACCAATCGTACTCAAGACTCCATCAATAGGACACGCGGCTAGTCGATTTAACGATTTAGCGACATGCGGTAGGCGTCTCTTTCACCGTTGTAGTAATTCTTGCGGACGCCATCCACCGTAAACCCAAGATTAGAGTACATCGCCAGAGCGGCCTCGTTGCCCACATCCACTTCTAAGACGATTTTATGGATCTTCGGCGAATCCATCAGATGCTTCAGATTCTGGGAACCAAAGCCACGCCGACTATATTCTGGGTCAGTGGCGATAGAAATGATATCAGCCTCCCCCGCGACAACGATTGTAATCAGGTAACTGATTAATTTGGAATCCTCTTTCAGAAACACCCCCCAGCTCAATTGATTAGGGTTAGCAAGAAGCTGTTCGATAGCGGACACCGACCACTGTGACCCAAACCGCATCGTCGCAAGCTCATATACCCTATGTCGATCTAAGAGTCGCAACGGCCTGAGTTCAGTGGGGCTCATAACTCTAAGTAATTGGTGACCTTGTACTTTCCTTTAAGATAATTCACCCACTCTTCCATATTTCGCTCAAGCCGCTGCTCTTGAAGCAGAATGCGAACATTCGCTTCGATGGGGGCTCCATCACGCTTAACGAGCTTATCCGAATTCTGTTCAAGATAACTCATTACCTCGGCTTGCGTGATGATCGGCATGAGTGTCTCCATTTTCTTTTTAAGAAACAAATCCACGTGCGCTTTTCTCGTGAGTTGTTCCACCGCCTCAGCCTCGGTGCGACCCAACGTTTTAAGTGCTTTTTGAAATAGCGATTCCCGACCAGGCTTTGTCCGGCTCTTCTTTAAATGACTCTGAATCTCAGCCTTTTTGGGCAACGACATGTCGAGGTCCTTAACCTCTTCTAATACCATCTGTTCCAACACCAACCGCTGCACCGTTCGTCTAAGTTCAACTCCCTTTTCCATCTCCAGCGGATGATCGCTACCACCCACAAACCGCTCGAGAAATCGGTACCAATACGCATCCTGAATCGTAATGTCGTAGGAGCCTACCTTAGCCGCCATCCCATTCGTAAGGGTTGGCTCCTTAGCGGCAAGCGGCGCCAGCATCAACTCAAAAAAGGTCAGTATTAGTAGGATCGCGCTCATAAAATCGGAGCGAAAATCAACGCTTCGATTTCCACCAAGGCATCCTTGGGAAGTCGAGCAACTTCAACGGTACTCCGTGCAGGGTAGGGAGCTTTTAGAAATGTCTCATAGATTGCGTTAAACTTGGGAAAATCCGACATGCTTTTAAGAAAGACCGTAGTTTTAGCAATGTGATTGACTTCAAGATGGAGCGATTCAAGCACTCCAAGAATATTCTTCATCACGCGCGTGGTCTGTTCTTCCACCGTCGTCCCCACCATCACACCCGTCTCAGGATCGAGTGGAATCTGTCCACTTAAGAAAATAAAGTCACCGCAACGCATCCCCTGAGAATAGGGCCCGATCGCTTTAGGGGCATTAGAACACACAATTTCTTTCATCACTAGACTCATACAGATTCCTCTTTCTTAATCCGAAACCCTTCTTTAGGCTCAAACGATAAGGTGGCCGAGAGTTTCACACTATGCCCCTCCAGAAACTTCCCCATCTCTTTACCTAAATCCATTTTTGATACGACCTGACCAAATTCCTTAGCGATAATATTATAAAACTCCTCTTTCTTCTTACTTAACCCGTCAACGATAAGAAGAGCGATTTCCTTAGGAAGCTTCTTCTCCTTGAGATAGCCCCTTACGGAATCTTCTGTCATAAATAGAGTTGCCAGGCCAGATAACGTCACTTCTTTAACAAGCTCACTCCATCCAGCAGGCCTATCAGATGCCGCTTCGGATGCCTTTTCGGAGTCAGTAATTTTAGCCATTAAGCTTTCCTCCGATACGACCTGCCGCCCCTTCAAAGGACTCAAACATTTTTGGCAGATTCACTTCAGTTAGTTTGCGAGAGATCCATCCAGGAACCAGAAATCCAAACTCAACATCGAGCTCATAATGCACCTGCGTGCCATCGTTCTTCGGCGACAACTCCCATTTCCCGTCGTTCTTCTTAAAAAAATCACTTTCAATCAATTTCCAATGAACCCTATTTCTGGGTTCCAACATAAATTCGAGCGTGTAGGAAAACCGTTTGACCACTTCAATTTCAAATTTTACCCGAAAGCCGTTTTCAGTGGCACCCGGCAAGACTGTCGAGGACACAACCTCAGACAAAAAGTCCGGGTACTTGGTAACATCCGCGATCGCCGCGTAAAGCTTATCGGGGCTCACTTGCATCCATTTATCTTGAACAACTTTAGCCATGGCTCACCACCCAAACCTTGGTTTTTTATCAAAATGATGGTCCGTCTTGATCTCACGGCTTGTGCCTGTCTCTGAGCGCATGACAATCGAATGCGTGTGAGCCCCGCCGCCGTAGTACCTAACGCCGGAAAGATAGCTTCCGTTTGTGATCCCGGTTGCGATGAACATCACATTGCCCTTGGCTAAATCCTCCATCTGATAGACCCGGTTCTCGTCCGTGATCCCCATCTCGATCGCCCTGCGTCGCTCATCATCATTTCTAAACTTAAGCCTGGCCTGGATCTCGCCACCCAAACACCTAAGTGCGGCCGCGGCAATCACGCCCTCGGGCGCTCCACCAGTTCCCATGAGAATATCAATTCCCGTTTCCTCATCCGCGCAAGCAATCGCAGCTGAAACATCTCCATCACCAATTAAACGGATTCTGGCCCCTGAAGCCCGGACTTCCTGAATTAAATCCGAGTGCCGAGGACGATCTAGAATGATAACCATCAAGTCTTCAATCGACTTCTCGCAAGCCCTTGCGACTTCGCTAAGATTCCACGTTGGGCTTTTGGTAATATCGATGGCACCTTTTGCCTGAGGCCCCACCGCTAATTTTTCCATGTAGGTATCAGGAGCGTGTAGAAAATTACCTTCTTCGGCGGCTGCGATCACTGACAAGGCCTCACTCCGACCTAAAGCCGTGATCGTCGTCCCCTCAAGTGGATCGCACGCGATATCAATTTTGGGGCCGTCACCACCGCCAACTTGTTCGCCAATAAAAAGCATGGGGGCCTCGTCTCTCTCGCCCTCGCCGATCACAATGCGCCCCTGGAATTTAATGGAATCAAAGGCTTTCCGCATTGCCTCAACCGCAGCGTGGTCAGCGGCCATTTCATCCCCTCGACCAATCCACCGGCCAACTGATAGGGCAGCTGCCTCCGTAACACGCACAAATTCCAATGCCAAATTTCGATCCATAATGACGCCTCCTGGTCCGAAACCCTACCACAAGCACTGGCACGCGACTAGCGCTAGTATCTCTGCAATTCAATCTGTAAATTCAGGAGTTTGAAGTCACTTCTTAAAAAGAACCTGGGGCCCTGAATGGACTCCAAAACCCCAGGTTCGGGGGAGGGGGAATCGGGAACTACATTTCATCTAGCAGACGGATTATCCAACTTGGATGTGACAGCAAAATAGGAATAGAATGATTTGAGAATGGAAGAGAAGGAACTTAAGGAACTCTATGCGATGCGGCTTAGGGATCGACGTACGTCTCGGACCAAACGACGGCGCCACGGGGATCAGATTCCCGATAAAGTGGGCTCGTTGCTTACCCAATATTTTTCTGGCGACGAAGCAGCTTCTCGTCGATTTGAAGAGAGCCGCGCTGTCGTGTCGTGGGAGAAGTTTGTCGGACCCGCAGTCGCGCAAGTCTCGGAGGCTCTAAGAGTTAGGTCAGGAAAACTTGTTGTCCAAGTGAAAGACCCACTTTGGATGCAGGAACTCAGCCTGGTTAGGCACTCCATTTTAAAAAGGTACCAAAAGTCCTTCCCAAAACTAGGATTACTGGACATATTCTTTGTCCGATGAGTAAAGCATTTACGAAAGAAGGGGCCGGACAGGACCCTGATGACGAGATTGACCCTCAGGAACCTAAAGTTCCAGTCGGTTCCAAAAACTACATCACGCCACGCGGCGAGAAAAAACTTCGAGATGAACTGACCGACCTCTTAAACCGAGTTCGGCCTGAGATGACGGCCACCGTGAGCTGGGCTGCTTCACTGGGAGACCGATCAGAAAACGCCGATTATATTTATGGAAAAAAACGCCTCCGAGAAATTGACCGACGCATCCGATTTATTACCAAGCGCCTTGAAAATATTGAGGTCATTGATCCCGCGCTGCAGAGTTCTGAAGATATTCGCTTTGGTGCCACCATCACCATCCGCTATGAAGATGGGCGAGAAAAAACCTATTCGATCGTTGGAATCGACGAAACCAACCTTAAACTTGGTCAGATCAGCTGGATATCTCCCTTAGGCTCCGTTTTATTAAAAAAGCGAGTCGGAGATTTTGTCTCGTTTAAGGCCCCTCAGGGAGAACAAGAATTAGAAATCCTTAAGGTCGAGTACAAAACACTTAAGTAGTCTTAATTACAAGTAAATATTTACTATTGCGACAATATATTTTATGGCGTAATATTAGCTTAAGGAGGGGTGGATTGAACTTGACTGCGAAACTCATGATGACGGCCCTGACTCACCTGGATCAAAAGCTTCAGAAATCCGTTCGATTGATTGTAGGAGGCGGGGGAGCGCTGCTTCTCGCACACCATTTTCCCTTAAGCACCCAAGATATCAATGCAGTCCCAACCTCTGGAGCTACGATCGATGAACTGGCCCCGCTAATCGCAAACGTTGCCAAGGAACTTGGTTTGCCAAATGACTGGCTTAATCCCTTCTTTTCGACGTTCACGCATGTCTTACCCCCGGATTATGGAACGAGACTCATCGACGTCGGAAAATTTAAATGGTTAAAAGTCTCGGCATTGTCCAAAGAAGACCTACTCATCATGAAATGCTTTGCAGCGAGACAAAAGGATATTATCCACGCACGCGCTCTCTTAAAGGGAGGCGCCGATCTAAAGATCGTGAAAGCACAGATCGATTTTCTAAAAACAAAAAAAATTCCAAATGCAGATATCGCAAGAAAGTTTCTTGCTGACCTTGAAGCTTTCTTCGAGGATCAGGAATGAAACTCCCTTCCCAGCAGGATCTAGAACTTGCGTATCAAAAACTCTTGCACGGGAAACCCCATCTACCCAATCTGAAAGAGCTTTCAACGTTTTCTCAGTGGACTCGACTCGACCCGCGGCTTGCCGAAATCTGGGTAGCGTACGTTGGCCGTCATTGGGAGACAATTAATCCCTCGGAGTTAAAACTTGAAATCCAGACTAAGCGCTCTCCGGCTGCAGCGGCCGTGCTATTAGAATTTGTACGAGCGGGTTCGACTTCCAAGGCATTGCCCCATTGGTGTCGAGTCGTGACTGAAGGAACCTTAAAGACTACAAATGAACAATTTTTTGTAGGGCTTCGCCGTATCGGTAGCGAAGCCATGCTCGAAGATGCTCAGTTTCCATTGCCCCAGTATCGTAAATGGGGATTTTTATCGCGCGAGCCTCTCTTGCGTAGACCGACTGGGAGCAGCAAAAACGGCCGTGAACAAATCCTTCTTGAGCTGATTCATAAAATGCCTCGGATTACGACGAATGATTATTGGGATGCCATCGGAAAATCTGTTTCAAAACGCCAGGCCGAACGCGACCTTACCAATAGCCCCCGCCTGCGCTGCAATGGCGAGACAAAAGGCCGTTGGTACTCAAGGACAAAAAAGTCCACCCGATAAGCTCAGACCATTGTCGGCAATCGAATTTCGACGGTGGTCCCGTGACCGAACTTGGAAAACACCCCAAAACTACCCCCTAAGGCCTCAACAAACATTTTTCCAAAGAATAGCCCTAACCCCTGGCCACAAGCTTTAGTCGTATAGTATTTCTTTCCTAGCCTTCCAAGACTCGCATTGGGAATCCCACAACCACGGTCACACACTTTTAGGAGAAGTTCATCCCCTTTGGATTTAAGTTCAAGGATCACTTTTCCCGCGGAGTGGTACGCGTCTCGGCTATTATTAATCAGATTGGATAAGAGTCGAAGCCACTCGTTCATATCTCCTTTAAATTTCAAACTTTCATTAAAGTCACCGTCGTCTTCATAAACAACTTTAACTTCGTTATTAAACTCAAGGTTTTTTGATTCCACGAGCCGAACCGCCGCCGCCCTGAATTCCCCGAGCGATACCGATTGAGATTGGCCAGTATTCGGACGCCTATCGACGGACTTCAAGATCGCATCAAGCCTGTCAACGGCAGCCCCTAATAGAATTGAGTCCACGGGCGCCCCCTCACGCGACTCATCTGCGAGGCACCTTAACATGGAAATGGGAGATTTGAGATCATGCCAGGCTCGCTCATAGGAGCCTTCGTCAAAAACAGGCAAATGACTTTCTGATTTCTTAAGCAGAGAAAGATTCGTTCTGGCCATGGGCTCTCCTTCGATCGCCTATGACCCCTACACACGTTCCACAGTTACTCATCACAACGCATCGTGGCAAGTTTTTTTTAGTGTGTGCCTAGCTCAGCCCTAAACCCAGTACTTCCAAAGCCCTTTTCCGCCCTCTCGGTCTCACCCAATCTTTCGGATTCGACCCAAATAGCACGAGGCACTTCTTGAAGGACTAACTGGGCCACCCGATCACCCGACTTTATCTCAAAGGGCTCTTTACCCGCATTCCATAAGAGAATCTTAATTTCCCCTCGATAGTCGGAATCGATGGTTCCGGGGGTGTTGATCACAGTCACTCCAAATTTAGCAGCAAGACCACTTCTTGGGCGAACCTGAAGCTCAAACCCACTCGGAATTTCAACCGTCAACCCAGTCGGAACTGCGGCTCGCTCATTAGGCGCTAATATCAATGGCGCACTCAAGCAGGCCGTAATATCGCAGCCGCTTGCTCCCGATGACTGATAACTCGGAAGGATCGCCTCCGCTAAAAGCTTCTTAACCTTTACGTTTACGTCCACTTTTCACCTTTCGTTTTGGCTTTGAAATCGGCTTCTTTGGCCCCAACGTCACCATGGCGTGCCGCTTAACGCCAAAAATCTTTTTTGCCATTTTAAAAAGACTTTCCGAATTCACTTTATCAATCGCCTCAATCACTTCAGAAACCGGCACATGACGACCAAATACCATTTCATTTCGACCCAACGATTCTTGCCGAACTTCCATTTGATCTGCCATAAGCAGCACAGTTCCCTTGAGCTGCCCCTTAACAAGCTTAATTGATTCTTCCGGAAGTGGCTTTGAAACTAAGTCCCCAATCTCCCGTTCAATGATTCCCATAGCTTGCTGATACGAGTTTGGGCTCATCCCCATGTAAATTGTCATGAGTCCTGCATCAGAGAAACTAACGCACTCAGCGTCCACCGAGTACGCCAAACCTGCCTTCTCCCTAATTTCCTGAAATAACCTGCTCGACATCCCACCACCCAGGAAAAACCCAAGCACAAGGGAATCAAAGCGATCGGGATCCTGGTAACTAGTGCCTGGATAGCCCATCATCACATGCAACTGCTCGGTATCGACTGTGATGTGGCGCGAGGCTGCCGAAAACTGGGGCTTCTTAGTAGAAATCAATAACCGCTGCTGACAGTCGGTAAATTGGAATATTTTCTCACATTGCGAGCGCAACTTCTCAAAATCAAAATTGCCTGCCACACTGATCACCATCGACTCGGGCCGATAATGGTCCTCAAAAAAACTCACTAAATGACGCCGAGTTGTTGATAATAATGTTTTCTTTGAGCCAATAATCCCCTGCCCTAAAGGGTGATTTTTCCAAGTGGTCTCAAAAAATAAATCATGAATCCAATCATCAGGAGTTTCCTGGACCATGGAAAGCTCCTGAAGCAGTACTTTGCGTTCCCGCTCCATTTCATCCCGCGGAAACCTCGGGACAGTGACCAGTTCTCCGAGGACATCTAGAGCAACGCTCAGATGTTCCGAAAGAACGGTCGCGTGGTAACAAGTGTATTCCCGATCCGTAAAAGCATTGAGATCTCCACCCAACGACTCGATCGCAGTTGCAATTTCAAGCGGGGCTCGGCTCTTCGTGCCTTTGAACACCATATGCTCAATAAAATGGCTCATGCCATTTGCGTTGGCCGTCTCATGCCGGCTACCAACTTTTACCCAGACTCCGACACAGACGGATCGTAGGTGGGGGTGCATTTCCCCCACCACCGTAATCCCATTGTCTAATATGACTCTTTTATATTCCGGGTTCATTTAAACCGGCGCGTTTCAAGTTGCAATCTCACTCGTCGTCATTATCTGAACGGCCTCGGGCTGAACGCTGATTATCGTAGTCACCGCCCCCTTGGGATCGGCCACCACGGTCATAAGAGGGGCCACGCGATTCATAGCCGCCACGGCTTCCACCGCCGCTACGATCTCCCCCGCCGCCACCCTGACGATAGCCACCACGATCACCGCCACCGCCGCTACGACCACCACCGGACCGAGAGCCTCCTCGTCGATTGCCCTGGTTTTCGTACTTAGTTAAAACTTCAGCTCCAGAGGATCGTTGATTGCCGTCACCGCCACCTTGTTGACGATATCCGCCGCCACCGCCGCCACCGCCGCCACCC
>Ga0105164_10001031_pt1 | contig 18126 bp, 16 predicted proteins | sample VDWuncwatermetaG_FD_89674 | JGI IMG/M metagenome (GOLD analysis project Ga0105164, IMG submission 89674) | Wastewater microbial communities from Netherlands to study Microbial Dark Matter (Phase II) - VDW unchlorinated drinking water | ecosystem: Environmental > Aquatic > Freshwater > Drinking...
ACTATGCTGTCCCTACACGACAGTAAATATACTACATAAGTACTTATCTGTCAAGATGTTTTATGCCTGTAAAAAAGCCGCCTATTCACTGGCTATGTATCCGTACGTTAGAATTTAGCCCCTACCTTAACGCCGTATTCCGTAGTATTGTTTTTTGGCTCATATCCATAGTCGACAATCGCTCCTGAATACACGACATCCGAGTCGTTTGATTTTGCGATATTCCAGTATCTTACGAAAGGCTCGATCATTAGATCAAAAACCTCTCCATTTTTTTGCAATTTAACCGATCCTCTAAGCCCATATCCCGACCTTTGCGTATTCTTAAGGTCGCTATAGCGGGAATTAGCGTCGCTTAAATTACTTATTTGCCTGCCCCACCAGAAAATATCATACTCTGCCTTTGCCCCAAAAGTCCAATCATCTTTGATACCAATAACACCTTCGATCCCCACAGGACTATATATGTAATTAGACGCTCTTTCATAACCACCCGCGCCCGTCGAAGTTATTTTTCCAGATGAATCATCATTTAAATAGCGATAACCAACCCCAAAATAAGGTGTAAGGACGACTTTTTCTAAAACCGGAAAATCATATCCGCCTAATCCCCTGAATTCAAACGAATAATCCCGGATGTTATCCATTGTGCCTGAATTTTTATAATCTACCCGGCCTATACTCCCTCTTCCTTCCGCCTTCAGCATCAGATCTTTATGATAAGCGTAGGAACCTGTCAGGCCGTACATCATACCGTTCTCTCTCATCACATCCGGCTCTCTATACGAAAAATGATATATTTCGGTAGCTAACTCCCACGGATGTATGGAATTTTTAGTTTCTACGCGCGCTAACTCTTTCGCGTGCTCTTCAGCAAAAATCTGGGCATCGAGCTCCTGCATATCTATAGCGTACGCTAAGCCGCAAAAAATCAACACTATCATCATCGCGCACATTAATTCTTTAAACCATAACCTTGTTAAAAACATTTCTAAACTCCTTTGTTATTCTGCAAAAAAAATATCAGCATTTACACCCTAACAAAAGTTTAATTCTCTAAAAATGTAGGCCTTAACGATTCTGTCTGTGTTCAATCATAATCGTAAATGCCTTCCTGCCTTCTTTTATATCATTAGGGAAAGACGGGAACGGCGCTGAATCCTTAACCGCTTTTATCACTGCTTCCCTCAACGTTGGATCTTCAGACGAATTGCCTAAAATCTCAACGTTATCCAACGTTCCATCAGATAATATGGTAACGCCGGCATTTATAGCGCCACCCGGGGCATCTTTAGCTATTACGGTATTTTTAACGACGGTCTTATATAATAATCGGTAATATTCTGAATAGGAACTGGGCCGTGATAATACATCTATGGCCACAACTTTACCCTCGTCTACCTTTTCTTCTTTCTTTACCTCTTCAGTTTGCTTTTGTTCAGGCTGGCTTTCTTTTTTTTCTTCATAACCTAAAGATCTAAGCGTAACATTTACTGCGTTAGGAGACAGCTGATAAGCGGCACCCGTTGAATAATCAATAGCTATGCCGATAAGTCCGCCTATAAAAAGATTGCCCCATATCCAGCCGTCCGTTGTCCTTATCAGCGTTACTTCTACCGGCTCATAACCGTCTTTCTCAAACCGTAATATAACCATAGACTCTGAACGAGAAAGATTAATTACCCCGGGCGTTTGCACTTTGATCCTGTTTACCGATACGGTCGCGCCGCTAGGCTCGGATTTAACTGGTACTTTCTGCCTTCCTCCATGAATAATGGTCGCGCAACCGGCAAGAACCGCTATTAAAAAAGATACACAAAATATCTTTGAGATTCTTTTTATCACTGATCCTCCATTATTTAAATTCAGCAGTATTCTATCTACTATAAGCCGCATCAGACTCCAGGGCCTGAGCATTTTTCCTGATTTTATTTAAAGCGGCTTGAAAATTGGCATCATTGACAACCTGAAATATCGATTGAGATAAAGCTTTCTTTAAGGTTGGAATTACGCTGCTTGTCGCGTCAAAAATGACTCCGATACCGGTCGATTTTTCTTCAACGTCCACACTTTTTGCCCAAAAAACCTTATCATTATTATCTCTTATGACAAGATCATACCTTACAGCCGCCTTGGCATATTCAGGAGTCCATCCATTGGCAAATTCCCTGGACCAAAACTGTGAAATTTGACCCGTAGTTATTAAATCCGCCGAATTGCGCTCGTCAACGATAACAAACCCCATTTTACTAAATGCGTCCTTTAAAGCATTATAAACGATATCCTGCATCGGAATATCGGAGACAACAACGCTTTTAGAATTAAACATTCCCGTTTTTGCTTCACCAATTATGTGTGGATCTCCAACACCGGCCCCCAAAGAAAACTTATTTAATTTCATGTTAAGGGGCTCTTTCAAATAATAACCGAGGCCGTCATGCAACCAATTCTTATCCGAAAAATCTCCTCTTATCTGGCCCCCTTGGCAGCCCCCTATATTTATCAGCAAAAACAGTGTAATAGCAGCCACAAAACTCCTTTTCATTTCTTACCTCGTTTCAAATGACAGCCACTCTTCTTCAGTGCTGTTATTGTCAAGATTATCAATTATCAAACACAAAGCGAACTCTTTATTTAAAATATCGTCCTTAGGCACTTTAAAAAATAACAGGCCCTGGCCGCGGCCGCCTGGTTCAATAATCCGCGGCCTGAAAGCTTTATGATAAATATCCTCATCTTTAGATTCTTCCACGGAACCTGCTGCAAAGCTCCCGACCGCGCCAAACAACAACGATGGTATCCAACCGGAAGACTGAATGGTCTTAACAGCCGTTTCAATAGGCAAAGAAGCATATTTTATTTGTTCCAATTTGGCCATCAAGTAAACCCCATCAATATTAATTCTTTTAATGTGTCCGCTCTCGTTTTCGATACTCAAAAATACCGGCAACAAATCATATTTTGCGGGAGAAAGATTAAGATACCACGTAGATTTTTCTTTATCGATGACTGGCTCGAAACGCATTGATAATCCATTCTTTACCACATGGTATTTGTTAAATATATCTGTGGTGAATGTCCTATGCCCGTAGGTCGCGCAACCAGCCATGGATAAGCAAGCGATCAGTAAAACTTTTATAATACTTCCCTTCAATTTATTCTGCTCCTCTAATTTTGCTGCTAATAAAAAGGTCGTGAATCTGCGGCCTTGAATATTTTTCTAAAATCTATACATATCTACGGCATAAGCCAAACCGCAAAAAAATATACGGCTTAATTTCCGCTCTTAAACTTAAAATCAATACTCATAGTAAATGTCCTCTTCCCTTCTTTCTCTATGTCAGGAGGAAACGCGGGGTAAGGCACGGAGCTCTTTATGGCATTCAACACCGCTTCCCTGAATACCGGGTCCCCGGAAGAACTCTCTAAAATCTGGACATCATCAATGCTGCCATCGGGCAATAAAGTCATAACTACGTTGACCACTCCGCTGCCGGAAACCGCCGGCCTGACAACTGCCTGAGAAATAGTTTTAAAGAGAAAACGGTTATATTCGGCATAACTCGATACGACAGGCCGCGCCTCCGCCGTCTTTTTTACTTCAACAGTGGCGGCCTCGCTAGACGTAGGTAGCTGCGGCTCAGGCGCTTTCTTTACTTCAACAACAGCATCTTCCCTTGCCACGGTTGGCTGCGGAGACGCGGATTTATCGGTTTCAGCGGGAGGACTTGCCCGAACCTTGCTCAATTCAGCCGCGTCTATGGTTATTTCACCTTTACCCGCGGTCAAAGGAAGATAAAAACCCGCAATCTTGACATCTCTTAGAGAACCGCTGGTTGCGTCTGTTATCATCCCAAGTGCGGTACCAACGCCAAAAGACCACCAACCCCAGGCAGCCGTATTAGACAAAAATGAACCTGCCAGCGCCCCTGAGGTCATCTTAGAAGAAACATTTATATACACGGTCTTATATCCTTCTTTTGAAATGGTAATCTGGTGGGAGGCGCTCCTTGCCAACTGCAGCATCCCGGGAGAGATGAAGGCTTGGTTTCCGCATATCACATTGGCACCCGGCGGCTCGGTCCTGACCGCGATTTCCTGGACCGTCCCCGCTGCTCCGCGATAAAAGGTCGCGCAACCGGATAGAAAAAAAATGAAAATTATGAAAAACGCTGTCTTTATCATCTATTGAACTTAAAATCCATACTTAGAATCAATGTCTTCTTGTCATCCTTCATATCTTCTGAAAAAATGGGAAACGGAAGCGAATCTTTTACCGCCTTCTCCGCCGCGCTCCGTAATGCCGCGTCTTCGGATGAACCATCCAATATTTCAATACTCTCCACATCGCCGTTTGATAATAATGTCAGAGACATATTAACCACTCCGCTCCCACACCCCTGCGGCTTGACCGCCGCCTTAGAAACAGTATTGTAAATTAACCTGTAATATTCCCCGTATGATGACGGCCTGGGACGAACATTGACTTCGGGCGCAGGCGCCTCCAGCTCTTTATTCACTATAGATATATCCTGTTTTGACTGCGCAACTTTTGCGGACAAATCCTCAGCCGGCGTAATCTGCGCGACAGCTATTTGATCCTGATCCGCTTCGCAGATCTCTCTGATTTTCTTGACAAATTTATTATTCGTCTCTTTTAACGCGCGTAAAGCATAGGCTTTTTGACCGTCGTAAAAAGTATCTTTCTCTCTAAACTCATGTTCAATGCTGCCCTGCCATAATATTTTTTTCTTATCGAGATCAATAATCTTGACATCAGCGTATTCTACTTTACCTCCCACTGTCCGGGGATTTGCTATCATTTCCGTCAACGCACCTATAGCGCCGAACATAACGCCCGCCAATACCTCTGCCGGGCTCTGGCTTTGGAAACCGTAAAAATGCTTGAGGTTGCCTATTACGGCTAAATCAACCCCTTCTTTCCTCAATAGCTCCATCTCTTGTGGATTCTTATCCAGGTCATTATCCACATTTCTTAATTCTATAATCGTAAAGGCCCTGGCGGCCTTAAAATGGTCGACTAGCGTCTGCGATATCTGCTTGCCTACTCCGGGCTTGAATCGTTTATCCTGTGTAGTGTAATAGTCATGAGTATTATAAAAAGTCCCGTCGTGTTCAGCCGCAGGCCGTACGTCTTCCACGATATCTACCGCCAACGTATAATCCAGCGGCTTAGCATTCTTATATTGAGCTTTATCAACTTTATACTTTATGCTTGTAGCGCATCCGGCACAGGAAAAAATCAGAATACCAAAAAACATTAATTTCAATATACGCATCTCTTTTCCCTTTTATTTTTCGCTTCCTTTAAAAAGATAAACCACATTCCCTGATTCGTCTAAAAGCCGGCGGCTGGCCGGCTCATATGACGCTACTTTAAGGTGCCGCTTCTCTAATTGCTCACCGTTTTCATACAAAGTAAAATCGGCATCCTCCAACAGTATAACCTTGGCGATGCCGAGTTCAAAAAAACCCACCCGTTTATTCGCGAATTTAGCTTTAGCGGCTTCGATGGAGAAAATTATTTTGCCGTGCTCCACCCTTTCAATAACCAGGCCTTCAAATCCCGCGTCTTCAACTGCTATTGCCCGCAGCGGAAGTAAAGCCAGGCAGATAAACAAAGAAACCGCTAAATTACGTATTCCTGCCATTTAAACCGCCTGTTTTTTTAATTATTATCCGGCAGTATCCCGCCGAATTTTTTATCCGGACAAGTACCGTCGATAAAATTATTATTGCCGTCAAACTGCGGCATAAACGCCCTTATATCCTTGTAGCGCACAAAGAACTCTCCGGGATTAAAATGGAACTCATCGCCTGTTACGTCCGAGCGCGGATCAATCAAAGCATTCTTCATCAAATCCATTTCTTTCAACATCGCCCCATAACGCGCGGCATTAGCCCGGAAACTCTCTTTTACCACAAATATATCGTCTGACTGATCAATATCTTCCTTTTGCAAAAGGTAATCTGAGCCCCTGGTATAACTTTTTATCGCGCGCGAAAACGCGTCACGGGCCAAAACTATGGAATATGGATGGGCCAAATATAATATATGCGGGTCCTTATCCAAAAGCTCCTGAACATGTATCCTCTTGTTACCCGGCACGCCGGGCGCGAACGTTTGCATATCCATTTTTGTATCATAAGCCAGGATACTTAAGAGGGACATCCGGGTTAACTCCAAACCCGTTAAGCTGACCTGCATATCCGCAAAATCAAATTCCTTCTTTTTGCCTTTATAAAATCCGCTGTCCTGAGGAAGTAGTTCAGAGTATCCGGCCTTAACCTTGGACAAATTATCCGCGGCATAATCAAAATACGGCAAAACCACATCGCCTAAAAGGTAATTTACCGAATCAGGTTCCAGCGGCCGCCTGAAATCAAACGGCTGGGTAAAAAAGTTGCCCGCGTTTATGGCCTGATTGAGTTTTAGAGAAAAAACGCGCTCAGGAGCGCCCATAAGGGATCTCTTTATGTCTTTTAATTCTTCGGCAAAAAGCAGGGCTTCTTTTTGATACTGCGGCAGTGTGCTTATATTCAACAGATTATCTGCACGATTCTGCGCGGATAGAATATAAGAAAAACCGGCGCTATAACTATCAATGGATGCGACAAGCGCCTCCCTTGCCTGCAGAGAATGCGGGACAGATTTCACGCGCATAAGCTCAGGATAAAGCACAAATAAACGCCATATAGTCGGGTTACCCGCCGCAAAAAATGCCTTGATCTGCGCCGGATCAATGTCAACATCGCGCACAAGCATTTCATGCATAAAGGATTTGACCAGCAAAAGAGTAGATTTAATAAGCGCTATGTCACCGTAGTCTAAAACTAGCTTGCCGGAGCCGATAAATGGCGCTGTTACGGCTATCTCCGAAACAAAATTTTTATCTGCCAACGCTATATTCAGGTTCTTTATGGCCGCGTTTAGATCGGGAAGGATCTGTTTTTTTATGACATCTTGTATGCGCCGGCCGCTGGGAGCGGATGCGGGCAGGTCGAACTTTGCAAAACCGGACGGGGTTTCAATCGCCAGATGAAACGGATCAAGGTGCTCTTTGGCCAAGGCAGCGCCATGCGGACCCTTAAAACCCATATCCTGCAGCATAGCGAATACTTCATCCTGGCTAAACAACTTGGCTAAGCGCACTAAGCCAAAATAAAAATTGGCTTCCTTATTTTGCGGATTAAGCTTCAGCGCCTGCTCAAAAGAATCATAGGCGGATTGGACATTTTTTTCTACTAAGGCTTTTTTCCCTAGCCGGATAAGCTTATCCTCTTTGCTTATTACTGTTACAAAAATAGATTGCTGCGCCTGGTTACCTGCCAGGTCATTTACGCGCACGGATATTTCACATTCTCCTTGAGCCAAGGCGTCATTTTTGGGAACAGAGCAAAGCGCCCCCAGGAAATTCATATTTTTTATATATTTAGTAACGTCCCTGGACTGGGCTGAAATACTCAAAGTATGCAAATCGATTCCCGAACCTTTGTCGTCATATTTTAGCTCAATCGCCGGATCGGTAAAAATTTCTTCGTTGTTTTTCGGCGCGACAATTTCCAGGCTTGGCTTTTTGTTGTCTTTTAATTGAAGATCCTTTTGCACTGTCCTGCGGCCGGGTAAAATTACCAGGATCGAAGATGCCTGGGCATATTCATTTGCTGCTGCGGTTATCGCGGCGTTCCTAAACCATAAAGAAATACCAATACGGATACTATATTTACCGTCTTTATCACTAACTGCCTTTTCAGTCTTATTCTGGACTTTCAGCGAGATCTGCGCGCCTGCGATGGGTTTGGCAGTAGCCTTATCAATTACCTTACCGGAAATAGCCACCGCGTCATTGGGATTGGCGGGCCTGCCTGAAGACGCCCAGCAGGGGTTTAGGACAATGCTAAAAATCAGGTTTGCCGCGATGATAAAGAATATGCTTTTCTTCATCTCTTCCTCCGGTTAAAATTGTACAAAAACCTTTCTAATGTGGCAAAAAAATAGGGCCAGTTAACTGACCCTTAGATGTTTCTGTTGATTCTGCGCGCGAAACAGGATAAAACCCCTCCTGGTCCTATCCCGAATTACCAATGGAGCAAGTTTACCACATAAACCGCTAATTGACAAGGGTTTTTATTGCTGTTTAAAACGGAATCCTTGCTCCGATGTCAATGCCGGAACCCGTCCGCCTGCCGGTTTTCAAGCGCAAGAATGCCTCGGCACCGGAGGACTTTAGAAACTGATGGCTGAATGTTACGGATATGCCTAGCGGCTCCTCCCTCCTATTAGCCAAAGCAAAAACGATCTCATCCTGCTCATTCAGGCACACCTTTGCGCCGAATTGAATGGCACGGATTTGACCCTGGCCGTAATCAATTTCAAAAGAAAGGCCGCCGCTACGGCTGAATTTCCAAGCCCCGTAGAGATAAACAATCTTGGCCCTCGGCCTTATCTCTTGCCTTACTCCCGCGCCCAGAAAATATTTTATCTTGCCTTGCTGCGGGTACATGCTCGGTGAGCCGGCCTGGACGCGGAAATCAAAGCGCGAGCGCGAACTACCGCTTAGTATATAGGTAAGGCGGTTCTTCTCGTCTATATCCCAAAAACCCGTAAAGACCAGCGTTTGCATTGCCTTGACGCCGGATTTTAGCCCGGTCGTCTCATATTTATAGGTTATCTGCTGGTTTTTGTTGACCTGCCAGGCGCCTTCTAATACCAGGACATCCGGAGATTTTTTCTGGACAGTAAAAGTGAGCCGGTTGAGCTCATCCGCCTGCCAGGCGCCGCTTAGCTTTATCAGCCGGATATGGCTGTTACCTTGCCTGTCGCGGCTATGCACCTCAAACGTAAGAGTATCATTGTCTACGGAAATAATTCTACTTTTTAATTTTAAACTACCTAAGCTCGCCGGCCCCTCTTCTCTTCGGCCCAGGACAAGCTCCAGGTTGCGCTGATTATCAATCCGCCACTTGCCTTCAAAGCGGACTTCAGGGCCCAAGCCGTATTTTCTTCTCCAGGCATCCGGCTCGCTCAATAAATATATAAGGCGATTCTTCGCGTCAACGCTAAAGGTACCGTCAACGACAACGCTCTTCTGCTTATTCTGTATATTTAACCTACCAGAGCTATCGATTGAATACTTTTTCATAATATATCTTTAGGGACAGCATACTATGCTGTCCCTACAAAACCTGTCGTGTTCCGGTAGGGGCGGGTTTCAAACCCGCCCCTACATAGTTATGGCCCCAACTTACCGCTTGCGAAAATCAAAGACATGGCCGAAGACTTTTTTCGCGGCGTAAAACGCGTATTTAAGGTCATCGGCATCTCGAACGGATAGGATTTTCCTTAGGATAAATTCGGGGCTAAATGAAACCTTATACATTCCCTGGACCAACTCCATCACTTTCTCTTGCGGGTAAGGCAGGTTCATTACCGGCTGTTTCATATCATAATCATCCCAATCCTGGGTCTTGAGCCAATTATTCTTACGGCATTCTTCGAATAAAGGCGTGCCCGGGTAAGGTATGACCATTGTCGCCTGCATAGTATAGGCGCAACCCTTGATCAGCAGCCTGCGGCCCAGCTCCATGGTCTTACGCGCATCATCATAGCTTTCCCAGGGGCAACCGAACATGATGGTGATATGCGGAAACAGGCCCGCGCGGCGCGCCTGGCGGCATTCTTCGGCTATCTGTTGAACCTTAACACCCTTATTTAATCTGTCCAACGTCGCCTGGTTAGCCGATTCCAAACCAAAGAGCAGCAGGCGGAATCCCGCCCTTTTCATTAGTGAAAAATCTTCGCGGCTCAAGGCGCCAAAACGCATATTACAGTCCAAATATATTTTTTTGTTGTACCCGCGCTCCAGCATCCCGCGACAGAAATCCCTCAACCACTCCCCCGTCGGAAATGATCCGCTATCATCCATTATTTCGCGCACACCGTAATTTTGGATCAACTGCCCGATCTCATCCAATACATTCCCTACGCTGCGGCTGCGAAAATGCGGATACAAAGTTGTCCAACTGCAGAACCGGCATTGCCCCCACCAACAGTCCCGGCCGCTCATAATGTAGGTTCCGGGCGTGCGCTTATAATTACCGTTCTTAAAGGCATACAACTGCCACTTGGTCAGGACCCGGTCGATGAATGGCAGCGAATCCAAATCATGGTTCAATTGAAATTTACCCGTGTTCTTAATTTCAGTACCGGCTCGGTAGTAAATACCCGGCTCTAAATTATCCGTGGGACGTGGGACGTAGGACGTGGGACGTATTTCGTCGTTCGTCGTTCGTCGTTCGTTTAAAAAATTGCATAAATTCAAAAGCAAAAAGTCGTAATCGCCTCCGGTGAGGACAAAGTCAACCTTGGAATTGAGCAGGGATTCTTCGGGGAGGGCGGTAACGTGATCGCCATAGAGAACAGTTAAGGGCCCGTTGGACGTAGGACGTGGGACGTTTTCCGTCGTTCGTCGTTCGTCGTCCGCCTGCCCCGAGCGAAGTCGAGGGGTCGTTCGCAACTCCTTTAAAGCATTGATTATCTTCCAGTGCTGCTTGACTACAGGCGTCTTGGTTTCAAAAGCGATTAAATCGGGCTTTTCTTGTTTAATAATTTCAATAAACCTATTATAAGATATACCCGCGGCCAGGCAGTCGAGCCAGATGACTTCGTGTCCCGCCTTTTGCAGTAAAGTCGCCGCCTGGGCGGGGACAACCGGATAAATATAAGTCGGTTCTTTAAAATATTGGAACTGCCTGTTTTGCCCCAGGGTCGCGCTACCCTTGTGGCTTGAAAGCGGCGGATAACAAATGATGACTTTCATTGATTTAGAAGTTTTTTAACCAGGAGGCCTTTAAGAAAATAAAAACCGTAAGTAAAATGCGTGGCAATAACACCTAAGAATACGGGTAAGACAAAACGCGGCCCCTTAGAAAGACTATAGATCAAAATAATAGCCAGATACAACGACAGCGCTGCAAGATAAGCCGGCCTCAGTGCGCTGACAAAAAAAGAAAGCGCCGCCCCGAATATTACGCAGAATAAAAAAACCGTAGGGACAAAATAGCCCGGCCGCCGCGACGTCTGGGGGAAAACCTTGACAAAATAACCACGGTGAAGCGCATAATTAGCGATCTGCTTTAAGTGCCCCAAAAACAACGGCCGGCGGTGATGATAAACCAGTACACCTGGGTCGTAGATGATCTTTAGCCCGAGTTTCTTGGTGATATCCAGGCAAAGCTTAGTGTCTTCTCCGGGCCAGAACTCCGTATTAAACCCTCCCAACTGCGTCATCACATCCTTGCGCACCAAAAAATTGCAGCTGGGATAATCATCCACCTCTCTTCTTTTTCCGGGGACATAGCGATAGGTAAATTTTGAGCTGACAAGGGGCGAAGAATATACCATACCGCTTGCCTTGCACATAAGACTGTCTTGGGGCGGCGTCACTGCCGGGCCGCCTACAGCGGCTACATCCTCATCGGTGAAATTCTTCAGGGCTTGAGCTAACCAGTCCTTCAGCGGGTAGGCATCGTCATCAAGAAAAGCCAGGATCTGGCCCTTTGCGGCCTTTATTGCCATGTCTCTTTTGACGGCCGGACTTACAACGCCGGTAGAGATTACTTGGACACGGGCATCTTCCTGCAGGCTGTACCCTTCACCCGGATTGTCATCAGGCATAACCAGTATCTCAAAATCAGGAAAGTCCAGCCGGCGGCAGGCAGCAATGCATTCTTCTAAATTACTCTGCCAATTTTTAACCGCTATGATGATCGATACGGTCATAATATTTTAATATTTTCATCCGGTAGAAAACCGCCAGCGTATCCCGAAAAGTATCGGTCACGGCATTGTATCCGATACGGCCGTATATTTTCCTCTGCGGCTTCAGCACAATCGGGGCCTCGGCAATGCGGAAACCCAAGCTGTACGCTACAACCAACACTTCCAGATCAAAAGCGTATTTTTTAACCAGTATCTTGGGAAACACCGAGCGCAAAACTTCAACCTTAAATAACTTTAGCCCTGTCTGAGTGTCGTGACAAGGCAGGTTAAACATCAGCTTAACCATTAGATAATAAACATAACTGGCTATTTTACGCTCAAGAGGATATTGCACGATGGAATTCGGATGCAGCTTAGAACCGATGACAATATCGGCGTTATCCAAACGCATGATATCAAAAAGGGTCTGCACCTGCAAGGGGTGCAGGTCCAGGTCGGCATCCAGGAAGACAACGTAATCTCCGCTGACCATGTTCAAGGCGTTCTTTATCGCCTCGCCCTTGCCTAAGTTTAAAGGATTAGTGCCCACAAGCAGCTGGCCGGGATATTTAGGCACAAGTTCCTCTAATATTTTAGGGGTGCTGTCTGTTGAACCGTCATCAATGACGATCAATTCCCAATTACACCCGAAGTCATCAAAGGTTTTGATGGTCTCCTCTACGCTTAAACGAATATGCTCCGCCTCATTATAAGCGGGCATGATTATGGATATTTTTTCTTTAATGTCTTTCATCGCGTATTCCCCTGTTTAAACGCTAATATCATATGTATCAGGCAAAGTAATGCGGAACTCGCACACAGGATCAACTGCACTGCCATAAGAGTCGGATGGAACAAAAATATTGCCGCGTTTTGTATAACGGTAAATATAATCAGGAATTTGACGAAGCGCATGTCTTTTATGGAGAGAAAATAATTTACGAAAATGAAAAGCACGGCAAAGAGGCTCATGGAAACACTAAAAAGCCTGCCTAATAATACCGATTCGGGATAGCTTTTACCGGTCAGGACCTTTAAGACAAAATCCGGGAAAAGATTATAAAAGCAGATCGCGGCAAGGCTTATGGCCGAAACATATAAAAGCCCCTGTTTCAGTGTCGAAAGCGTGTCCATATTCCGGGCGGACAGGCCGCTGGTTTTGGGAAACATAACAATACTCACCGCTCCGGGAAGAAAAAGGAATATTTTTCCCAGCATCTGGGCCAAAGAATAAAAACCGGATTCCTGCGCCGAGAAAAGGCCTCTTACCAGAACCATATCAAATCCCGATAAGGCGTTAAAGCAAAAAAAGCTTATACCGACCGGCATTAGGTAAACAAGAATCCCCCTGTAATCTATTCTGTCCAGCTGAAGCGGAGAAAAAAATAATCGCCTCAAAGGTAGAAAACCCACAGCCATGACCAGTAAATTAGCCGCCAAAAGAGCGCCCAACGCGCCGCTAATACCGTAACCCAAGAAAATGAATGCCGCGGCCAATGCAATTTTGACGATACCGCCGATGACCGAAACGGAACTTAGCCATCCGAACATCTCCAGGCCCTGTATCCCTCCTGCAAATACCGGCGCTACCCAGGCCGTTGCAAGGAGCAGAGCGAAAATGATCGCGGAGGATGCCGAAGGGATCTTCAACGACCCCATAACACGGCCGGAAATAAACAGAAAAAGTAAAAAAGTGGCAAGCGAAAAAAGAAAGGTCTTTTTAAGTAAACCGCGCAGCAGGCATTGGAGTTTTCCGTGCTGGTTACGGGCGTTATATTCCGCGCCGTACTTAACTACCGCGGCCTGGAGAGTGCTAAGCGGGGCTGCGATGAGCGTATAAACCGAAAGCAATGAGTTGAATGCCGCGAAATCAGACGGAGAAAAACGGTGGGCGATGAATAACTGATAAAGGAGGCCTAAGAAATTGGCAAATGAGGCGCCGGCAAAGACGATGATGATGTTCCTGACGAAGGGATCTATTTTCTTAAATTTGCTGAGCATGCGCGGCAGCTTTATACTTTCGCGGCCGCTGGCCGCTCAAGTATTCCGCTTCAGAAACCCTGGGCTTCAACCCGGGGGGCTTCATTTGATTATTTTCAAAAATCTACGCGTTCCGGCCTTCAAGGTGCCGCTTTTTTTAGGAATAAAATTCTCATCAGGAACCTTAACGCCCTCAAAAAATACCGCTCCGTCTTTAATCAGGCGGCGCGCTTCGTTGCCGCTTTTTACCAGGCCGCTCTTTAACAATATGTTTAAAACGGTTTCAGCCGCCCCTGCAATGTATTCGGAAATGTCCGTGGGCAGCTCTTTAAGTGCAAATACCCGCTCAAATTCAAGGCGCGCGCGCTGTGCCTCAACTGAACCATGGTATTGCCTGATAATATCCCCGGCAAGCGCCATCTTGGCCTCTTTAGGATGCATCATCTTAACCCGCGCCAGGTCCTTCTCAGTCAGCAGCTCGTAATATTTCAGCATCAGAGTATCAGTTATAGACATGATCTTACCGAACATCTCCGTTGCCGGCTCACTGATGCCGATATAGTTGCCGCTTGACTTACTCATCTTGGCAACGCCATCAGTCCCCTCTAAAAGCGGCATGGTAATGACCACCTGCTGAGGCTGGTTGAAATCTTTCTGCATGTCCCGGCCGACTAAAAGATTGAATATCTGGTCCGTCCCGCCCAACTCCACATCTGCTTTGAGCTTGACCGAATCATAACCCTGCATTAAAGGATACATAAACTCCTGCAAAGAAAGATTTTCATTGGCGGACAATCTTTTCTTAAAGTCCGCCCGGGCAAGCATCTGAGGGACCGTGGCATGTGCGGTAAGTTCCAGCATATCCAGGCCCGACATACTCTCAAACCAGCCGCTGTTAAAAACGATCTCCATATTGTCCACGTCCAGGATCTTGGAAACTTGGCGTTTGTAAGTCAGGGCATTAGCCTTTACTTCTTCTTTATTCAACTGTTTTCTTTTTTCCGACCTGCCTGTGGGGTCACCGATACGCGCGGTAAAATCGCCGATAAGGAAGATCACCTTATGGCCGAGATCTTGAAACTGGCGCATTTTCCGCAGCAGCACCGTATGCCCCAGGTGAATATCCGGGGCAGTCGGGTCAAAACCGGCCTTGATCACCAGCGGCTTCTTTTTATTTGCCGCCTCTTCCAATTTTTTGCGCAATTCAGGCTCGGAGATTATCTCGACCGTGCCGCGCCTGATGACCTCAAGTTGTTTTGCGATATCCATCCGCTACCTCTTTAGATTTTTGCCGTCAGGCCGATCTTTGCCTGCTCAACATCCACCTTGATCACTTTGGCCTTTATTTTATCCGCGGGCTTTAATTTAGAAACCTCTTCCTTGTCTATCTCATTGGCATAGATCAGCCCCTCAAGGTCCTCTTCGATCTTGACAAACACGCCGAAATCGGTAATGCTGACCACCTCGGTTTCCAGGACGGTTTCTAGCGGATATTTCGCGGCGATCTCCGGCCAGGGATTGGTCTGCAGCTGCTTGAGGCCAAGAGCAATGCGCCTGTTTGAGCTGTCCACGGAGAGCACCACTACGTCCACCTTCTGGCCCTTCTTAAGGGCCTCCTGCGGATTGGCTACTCTCTTTGTCCAGGACATGTCTGTTACGTGGATCATGCCTTCAAGGTTACTGTCTAGTTCCACAAACACCCCGTAGTCGGTAAAACCCCTGACCTTGCCGGAAATTTTTGTCCCGGCCGGATACTTGGCCTGCGCCTCAAGCCACGGATTTTGTTCCAGCTGTTTAAGGCTGAGCGATATCCTGCGTGAATCCTTATCAATACTCAGGACCTGCGTTTCAAGCATATCTCCGATAGCAAACATCTCCCCGGGATTGTTGATCCGCTTGGTCCAGGAGATCTCGGAAATATGCACCAGGCCTTCAATGCCTTTTTCCAATTCCACGAAGACCCCATAGGGAAGAATATTGACTACCTTGCCTTTTACCTTGGAGGCAACACTGTATTTTGTGTCAATATCCTGCCAGGGATCAGGCAGCCTCTGTTTAAGGCCCAGAGAGACCTTACCTGCTTCGCGGTCGAGGTTCAAGACCACGACCTCTATCCTATCGCCTAAAGCCACTATCTCCGACGGATGGCTGATCTTTGACCAGGACATATCTGTAATATGCAGCAGGCCGTCCACGCCGCCAAGGTCCACAAAGGCACCAAAATCCGTGATCGCCTTGACCGTGCCGGGGACAACTGCGCCAGATTTCAATTCCTGCCAGATCCTGTCTTTAGCCACCTCTTTTTCCTTCTGCACCGCTTCCCGGCGGCTTAAGATAATACTGTGCCTTAAGTTGTTTACCTTGATTATCTTGAAGCCAAAAGGTTTATACATGATATCTTTTTCCGCGATCCCCTTAAAGGCCGAAAGCGAAGACGGCAGAAACCCTTCTATGCCGGCAACATCCACCAGGAACCCGCCCTTTACTTTCTTGACCGGTTTACCTTCCACAAAGCTGCCTTCCTGCGAAAATTTCACGATCTTATCCCAGCCCTGGATCCTCGCCGCTCTCTCGCGGGAAAGAACGATCATGCCGGCGTCGTTTTCAATGGACTCTATGAAAAAATCAAGTTCCTTGCCCACTTCCAGGTCGGCGCGGCCGAATTCAGCTATGGGTACCACGCCTTCGGATTTAAAACCCACATCCACCAGTACCTCTTTCGCTTTTATGGCTACTATCCGGCCTTTAGTGACCTGGCCCTCTTGTATCAGTTTTATGCTTTCGTTGTAAAGCTGTTCAAGTTCAGATATGTTCTCAACCATTTAGAATTCTCCCTTTAGATTATTTTTTTAATTTTTTAATTTTTTTCTGTACCAGCGAACCGATTAAAAAAACACCCCCTTACATATGAAATTTTTAAAGCAACGACAACTTCTTTATCTCTGCGGCGATCAACGCCGCAGCGTCCTGGTAAGACATATCACTTCCCACAAGTATGCTCTTGCCAAAACGCACGGTGATTTTTGCCGGCCTGAAAAATCCGGCTCCTTTTGGCAGTGCTTTTTCCGTGCCTTTGACAAAAACCGGCACTACCGGTACGCCTGATTTTTGCGCGATAAAACCTATACCAGCCTGAATATCCTGTTCCAGATTCTCTATTCCTGAACGCCGGCCCTGCGGAAATAGAGCCAGGCCCTTGCTGCTTCTTAAACAGCGTATCGCCTGTTTTATGGCGGAGACGTCGGCAGACTCTCTTTTTACTTCAAAGACGCCTACCGAACGCAGCCACCATCCCAGGACCGGGATCTTGAAGAGGTCGTGACGCGCCATAAAATGCACCCCGCGCGGACAGGCAGAACCTACAGCCGGCGGATCAAGGTAACTTACATGATTGCCGGCTAGAATAAAACCGCCCTTTGCGGGAACGTTCTCCCTGCCGTATACCATCATGGCGAATACGGCCTTTAAAAATACAAAACAAAAAAATCGGGATATGTAAAAAAGCACTTTTCTTTTATCCTGAAATTAGCGACCTGCCCAGGGCCAGCAGCTGCCCTGCCTTCTTAAGGCTCTTTGCCTCGGCATAAATACGCATGATCGGCTCTGTCCCCGAGCCGCGGAACATCAGCCAGCTTTCGTCCGCGCAGATCAATTTAACACCGTCAAAGTCCTTGACCTCAACAACCTTCTGGCCCAGTAATTCATCCGGCAGATTCTCTTTTCTAGGTTCCTGGCGCTCCTTTAGATGCAGGTCATCGCGCAGATAATAATACCTGCCGAACTGTTTTTCCGTTTCATTGAGGATCTTGAGGATATTTTTATTCCGGTATACCATCATCTCAAGGAGCAATAACCCGGCCATGGTGCCGTCGCGTTCGGGAATGTAGCCCTTTACACCCATACCTCCGGCTTCTTCGCCTCCGGCAACAATGTCCTCTTTTTCCATCAAATTGGAGATATATTTGAAACCTACCGGCGTCTCGTATAATTTAACCTTGAGGAATTTGGCGATATTGTCGATCATCGTCGTGCCGCAGACGGTCTTGATTATCCCTCCGGAAAAACCGCGGTCCTGATTCAGGTGGAGTGCCAAAAGCCCGAGGATCTTCTGGGGGTGGATAAATTCGCCGCCGGCGGCTACCGCCGCTATCCTGTCGGCATCTCCGTCAAGGGCAATACCTAAATCGAACTTTTCATTCTTTACTCTTAGTTTTAAAACCTTCAGATTTTCTTCGACCGGCTCCGGCCTGCCGCCGCCAAAAGACGGGTTAATGCCGTTACGCATGAACTCAAGCTTGATCGACGAGCCCTTGAGCACCTCGGCGATAAAACTGTTTCCTGAGCCGTACATCACATCCACCAGG
>Ga0105164_10001033_pt1 | contig 18107 bp, 20 predicted proteins | sample VDWuncwatermetaG_FD_89674 | JGI IMG/M metagenome (GOLD analysis project Ga0105164, IMG submission 89674) | Wastewater microbial communities from Netherlands to study Microbial Dark Matter (Phase II) - VDW unchlorinated drinking water | ecosystem: Environmental > Aquatic > Freshwater > Drinking...
GATAAGGGACTGGATCCTGCCTGTGTGGTGACCTGTGTGACCGAATGCCGCGTTTTCGGCGACCTGGATGATCCTCAGAGCGAGGTATCGCGCTTGGTGGCGGAGAAAAAGGCCCGTCCCCTCTTACCGGAAAAAGGGTTGGAGCCGTCCGTATTCTACATCGGGAGCTGAGGATGCATCTCCCTCGATGTTGTTACTTACTATTCTTTCTTAGCTCTGCTTGCGTTCGCTCTGGGGGGCATCGCCAACGGGAGCGAAATATGAAAAAACCATGGTATATGCTCCCATAGAGCTCCCTATGCGCGTCCCCACTAGCGGTCTTGTGGTGCACGAAGCCAAACTCAAGAATGATCCTGGTCAGATTAAGCCCCTTAGGCTTATCCGCTTAGCTCCACACCATACAACTGCTTGCGGGTGGTAGGGCCATGGGCGCCAGTAAGACCAAGAAGGGACTGGAAGGCTGCCATCGGAGTGCGGGGGCAACTTCTTCAGAAGTCGATTTGCTAAAGAGCTTGTAGCCGTAGCGACCATCAATTGCCCCTGTCATAACTTTAGCTAACCGAAAGGCGCTATCCTTTGACACCGCCTTCGACAGTGTAGTACTTCCCGCACGATACTGTGCTTTCTGCTTTAAAGTCGGTGGCTCAAGGAGACTTGATCATGTGGACAACAAAACCAGCGAAGCCTCGTAGTTACCGTGTCGTGGGACCACAGCAACAGGTCGATGAGCGGACGACGCCGCACCCCAGAGTCGAGCGCGGAGAACTGGGAGACCGGCTTCTGAACTGGCGTAAGACACGCGCCGGCCAAGATCCTTTCAGGCGAATTTTCGGCGTCGGCGGCGGTGACCCAAACAACTGTTTGCAATTGATTATGAAAAAGGCGCCCGAAGGGGCAGTGAATCCTAATCCGGTGCCCATTCCTGAACCCACCGAAATGGCCCGTAGGATCAAAGAGGTCGCTCGATTCTTCGGCGCCGACGTGGTCGGGATCACCCACCTCGACCAGGCTTATGTTTACTCGCACCGCGCCAAAGCCAATCCCGCCGCTGGGGAAAAAGTGGGAGATCCCGTGCACGTGCCTCATCGCTATGCTATCTGTCTGGGCTTCTCCAGCGATTACTACAGGTTTCTGAGTAACAACAGTCGGATTTCCGATGCCGAATACGGGCTCGGCAATCAACGCATGATTCCCACGACCTTCATGCTGGCCAGCTATATCCGCGAGATGGGTTACCCTGCGCAGTCGCACGATTACTCGAAGGGCGTAGTAAATCCTATACCTTTGGCGGTGAACGCGGGGCTAGGGGAGTTGGGCCGCCATGGAATGCTGATTCATGAAGAATACGGTTCCCGAATACATCTGTCCGTGGTTACGACGGATCTGCCGCTCGCTGTCGACGAGCCCGTCGATATCGGTGTCGAAGAAGTTTGCAAATATTGCATGAAATGCGCTCGGACTTGCCCCTCTAAAAGCATTCCCTTCGGCGGTAAGGAAGTCGTTAATGGCGTCGAGAAGTACCGTATCAACGTCGACAGCTGCTACAAGTACAGGTTGGCGGGCCGGGACAAGTGGACGAACTGTGTTATCTGCGTTTCGTCCTGTTGCTATAACAAGCCGAAAGCTTGGTGGCATACTCTGGCGGTGAAGTCGATCAAGTGGACCCCGATTCCATTGCGCGTACTCGTTATCAAGCCGCTACTCTGGATGGACGATCTTTTTTGGGGGAAGAGACCCTGGCGTCACATGAAATGGCTAGGCTATGATAATGCGCCTGAGCCTGCGATCTGTACCACCCTGGGCTGCCAGGTGAAACACACCAACCTGCAACACAAGCCGCTGCATGATCCCAAGCGAAGCTGCAAAAGCTTCGCTTAACTAACTCCTAGCGCGTCTGCGCAAGAGTGTCGGGTTGACTGGAAGAGGAAAACAGGGCAATGGCATATGTAATCGCGGAACCGTGCATCGGCGTCAAGGATAAAGCCTGCGTGGATGTTTGCCCGATGGATTGTATCCACGGCACTGATGCTGACGCGATGTTATACATCGATCCGGAGGAGTGCATCGACTGTGACGCTTGTGTTCCGGTATGCCCCGTGGAAGCTATATTTAACGAAGCTCAGGTCCCGGAAAAATGGCAACACTTTGTCCGGGTGAATGCCGACTATTTTAAAGGGAAAAAATGACGGCGAAGAAAACAACGGGAGGTAGGAGAGGAATGAAGATCTTTGCTTTCAGCTTTTGTTTCTTCGTGTTGGGGTCGCTTTTCGGGCCGCAGCTTAAAAGCTCTCCTGTCTTCGCCTTGGAGGATATTACCGTCTCCTTTCAGGGCCCGGGTATCCTTAACGTTCCTGTTGCAATTGCCTTGCAGCGAGGTTTCTTCAAAGAACAAAACCTGGACGTCAAACTGATCCTTACGCGATCGGACGTCGACCGAGCGGCGCTGGTTACAGGTAACATCGATTTCACTCTACGGGGAGCCTCGACGGTTTTGTCGGCTGCAAGGGGACTGCCGGTCCGAATGTTGTTCGTGACAACAGTGAAGCCCTTCTGGGCCTTGGTGGTACGGCCCGAAGTGAATTCGGTCAAAGAACTCAAAAATAAGGTCATGAGCGTGGCCGGAATTGCGGGTGGGCAGCACATTGCCACGCGCGTGATTCTCAAAAAATACGGCGTAGACCCGGATAAGGATGTGGTCTTCAAAGTGATTAATCCAGGCTCACGTCTCCCTGCCCTCATGTCGGGCTCGATGGATGCGGGGTTGATGGAATACAGTGAGGCGTTCAGGGCAAAAAAAAGTGGCTACAAAATCCTGCTCAATGCAGCCGACCATTACTCCATACTCGCCGGGGCCATCGGCGCCAGTCTCAAAAAGTTGCGCGAGCAACCGGATCAGGTAAAGCGCTTCCTCAGGGCGAATGTAAAAGGGCTGCGGTACATGCAAGAGAATCGTAGCGCGGCTCTCGAAACTATGGTGAGATGGCTCAAAGTGGATCGTGAAATGGCTGAGGGGGTCTATGAGCTCGCCATTAATAATTTCGCCAAAGATGGCGCTGTAGACGAGGCGACGCTACAAGGCATTGTCGACGATCAATTGGCGGAGGCCAAGATCAAGGAAGTACCTCTATCGCAGGTGACCGACTTTGCTCCGCTCTATCAGATACTGAAAGAGGCGGCCTTCTCGCGGTGAGGGCGGCTGTCGGCGTCTAAGCATTCTCATTGAGACGTTATTGATGAATTCTCTCTCCACCGTGCCTAGAGTCCTGCCAATGACGAGTTGAAAATCGCGCCAGAAATCATCGCATCCTTATCTAAAGCCTCTTTCGCCATAAGGTGTTGAAGCTCCTACTCAAGGAGAAACGGATTAGCGAGGAGTGGGTTAAAAAGCTCCTCTGTTGGCACAATTCCGGATTCAATATCCATAATCAGGTCAAAATCAAAAGCCAGGATCAGCGGGGGCGGGAGTGCTTAGCCCAGTATATCCTTCGGTCCCCCTTCTCCCAGGAAAAGATGGCCTACCGAAAGGACATCAGAACGGTCCTCTACCGCTCCAAGATGAATCCTGTCTCTAAGAGAAACTTCGCATCTTCGCGGTCCTAGATTGGATCGTAACCCTAACAGCCCATATCCCAAATAAAGGGGAGCAGCTGGTCCGCTACTATGGCTACTACAGCAATGTCTCAAGGGGGAAAGAGAAAAAAGGAGAAGCCTCAAGAAGAAACGGACATTACTTGGAAACCGGAAGTCATCGAGGTCGCCCCTCCGCCAGTATTCAAGGAGTTAAAGAGAAGATGGTCCTACTTCATCAGAAAGGTCTATGAGACAGACCCGCTAACCTGCCCAAAATGCCAGGGTGAGATGCGGATCAGCTTTATTGACCAGCCCGAGGTAATCAAAAAAATCCTTAAACACTTAGGTCTATTGGAAGAATCTCACGCCCCGCCGGATATAGGCCCTCCAGGAAAAGAAATCACCATTGACCTTTCCTATAGCCAGCTGATTTAAAAGCCTCTTACCCCAGTTGGGGCAGGTGTCCGGCCCTACCCGCAGATCGCGTTCAAATTGACATAAGAGCACGTTATCGGATATTCTCCAATCCAAATTGGGGATAAGGGCCAGTCGGTCCCTTCTGCTGCGCTCTTTAGGGTCTCGAAAGCGGGCTGAGGCGGTATCCGTAAGGGCCGTCCATGAGTTCTCGGTGCACAGAGCTGAAAAACAAATTCCTATCATTGAGAATTGACGGGCAAACACAATTCCATGTGTCCACAGACGGCAGGAGGAGATCATGATTGGTAAGAAGTTCGGCTTGCTGTTCAGGAGTGTGGCGTACCCTCCGAGCACCTCCAGGGGTTCAAGAAGCGTAAGCTCTTCGTTGTCTGACTCTCCAAAGCGGAGTGTGGTAGTTAAGCGAAAATGTCACCCCATAACTGTTTAGCGATTATGTCACCCCTGGGCATAGGATTTCCTCTAGGAAGGAGGAGGTTCTATGGACGAACGGGAGCTGAGGGCTCATGATTTAACAGCATGTGCCTGATCCTGCCACTCAAGTTCCGGGCAATGGCAATGGCTATGATCGCCCGCTTGGCCGCCCGACGGTACTTAATGCGCAAATACTTCTCTCGCATCTTCGGGTCCTTGCTAATCAAGAACCAGGAACTCTCCACCGAACAGCTCCTCACCCTCTTGTTCCCACAGCGGGTGATCCTTCCCTGCCTGACACGATCCCCACTGGAATACTCCGGGGGAGTCAATCCTAAGTAGGACGCCAGCTCTTGCGCACTGCCAAACCGGCTTATCTCCTGTAACTCGGTGAGGATCTCCATGGCCGTAAGGGTGCCAATCCCAGGCACAGTCTTAAGAAGCCCTAGCCGTTCCTTATACGTCTCAGTAGCTGCCAACTCTCCTTGTGCACGTCGATCCCTATAGAGACCTTCTTTCCTCTTGCCAAAACCTTCTCCTTTACATAGTCTCTCATCACGATAGCCTCTTTATGTTGGGCTTTTGTTGCTCTTTTTGGTTTATGAATCCCTTAACCCTTACCAAGGGGGCTATCAACTAAAATCCATCATAGTCTCTATCATTTAGACCATCGACGTGTGGTAAGGGGTGGCGTTAGGAGCGCCCGTCGGGAAAAAAGAGGAATTCGCTTTCCATGGATTTCAAATTGTCCCCAGAAGAAGAGAGTCTCCGCAAGACAGTCGAAGACTTTGTGCGCGAGGAACTGGTTCCGTTGGAACCGGACTTCGAAGGAGCGCCGGATATCTTCGAAGGTACCCGCTGGAAGAGCCGGGCGAAGCTGAGCAGTAACCCTGAGGTCAAGCGCTACATCGAAATCATGGAAGGGCTCGAAAAGAAGGCCGAGGCTAGAGGGCTCTGGTATCTCGACGTTCCCAAGGAATATGGCGGGATGCAGGTCAGCAACGTGGCGATGATCGCCGTCACCGAAGAGCTTGAGAAAAGCTCGATACCCTTTGAGTTTGGCAATCACGTATCGAATATCCTTTATAACTGCAAGGGTGAGCAGATCGAGCGGTTTCTGTTGCCTTGTCTGCGGGGCGAGAAAACCTCTACCTTCGGTTTGAGCGAGCCGGCATCTGGAGCCGACCCATCGATGCTGCAGACCACCGCGACGCCCGATAGCGATTACTTCGTGATCAACGGCACAAAGATGTTCCCGACGTTTGCCGACGTGGCGGACTTCGTTCAACTTTTTACCCGTCTGCCGGGGACCAAAGGCCGTGAGGGAGTGACCTGTTTTCTCATCGACACCGGAACGCCCGGATATCGTGTGGCGCGAAGCATCGCCACGATTGCTGGGACCGAACCCTGCGAATTGGTCTTTGAAGACTGCCGAGTACATAAGGCGCTAGTGCTAGGTGAAGTCGGCAAGGGGTGGGAACTGAACCAGGCATGGCTCGGTGCACGGCGTTTCCAAGTTGGCATCCGCGCGCATGGCGTGTCGCAGCGAGTTTTGCGATGCGTAGCGGAGCTGCTGCGCCATGATGCCAAAGGCGCGGAACAGTTCGTAGGGCAAGTCGGCTACTTCTTGGGTGAGCTGGAGGCGCTGCGAACATTAACCTATTTCGGAGCTTGGAAAGCTGATCAGAAGATGGACGTTCGTTCCGAGGCCGCGAATGTGAAACTTTTTGCGACCGAGCTTCTTCACGAGGTCCTGGATGTTGCTTTGGAGGTGGCCGGGGCTTCGGCCATGAGAAAGGAGCACGTACTCGCCCGAGCGTTTCGCCACGCGAGAGGCAGCCGGATTATTGAGGGACCTTCGGAGATTCAACGTCACATCATTCAGCGTGCGTTGTTTCGCGAAGGTATCACTTTCTTGGAGCTGATGTAACCTATGGATCTGAGATTGAGCGAAGAAGAAAAACTCATCAGAGAAACCGCCGCGCAATTCGTTTCACGGGAGTTGCTCGCGCGGGAGGGCGCCTATCTGAAACAAGAAGAGCTTTTCCTGCCGCCCGGTGATCCAGCGGGCCGTGAGCTCGATGCGGAAATCAGGACAACGCTGACGGACGTTGCGCGCCGCATTGGTCTCTGGGCGCTTGAGCTGCCGGAATCAGTCGGCGGTTCGGCAATGAGCGCGGTGGGACAAGTGCTGATCCATCGCGAGTTCGGCCGAACAATCTTGCCTTTTGGACCGGCTTGTATCCCTGCATTGATGGGGGAGAGCAAGTATGCGAAACAACTTGCCGAGGGTGAACTCTCTCTGTCGCTTGCCTTTGACGAGCTTCACAAGAGCGGGACATCGGACACGATTACAGCGCGCTTCCGACCCGAGCCGGGCGGCTATGCCCTCAGCAAAGCCATTCTAGATCTAATGAATCCGTCTGCGGATCTTTTTCTCTTTCCCGCAAAGGAGCAGGGGACGAACCGAATCGGCTTGTTCTTGCTGTACCGGAACACGTCGGGATTAACCATCGAAGATGAACGAGACCTGACCACCGACGCAACCGTCGCGAGAATGACGCTCAACGAGTGCAAAGTATCGAACGAGGAGCTGTTGGGTTACGAGTACGAGACCGGGGCCATCGTTGCCGCGGAGCAACTGCGCATTGCGGCGCGCTCGTTGGGAATCGGAATGCGTTGTTTGGCCGCATCAATTGAGCATGCCCGTAACCGTGTGACCTTCGGCAGACCTCTGGCGCAGCGTCAGGCGATTCAATGGATGCTGGCTGATCTGTCGATCAATTTGCGAACTTGCACCTGGCTTACGTTAGAAGCCGCATGGCGGGCCGATCAGAGTTTGCCTTATTTTGAGGCGGCTGCGCTAGCGAAGAAGCGTGCGGCGAAGATGGCCTTCGAGGCGGCGGACACCGCGATTCAAATCCATGGCGGTTACGGGGTGTGCAAGGAATTCCCGTTCGAAGGATTTTATCGCGAGGCGCGTATGATGCGCTTGTTGTACGGACGCGAGATGGAGATGAATCGGGCGATCGGAGAGCGATTTATCAAAGAAGGCGGGAGGCGTAAGGCGAGAGTGCGGCGAAGTCCCGCTTACCTCGCCTATTGCCTTTACTGGTGTCTTTCGCCTGTCGTGTGAGAGCGAAAGGAGAGCAAATGCGGCGCAAAAAAGTGTGTTTTGTCGGGTACGGTGCGACGGAGTATTCGAGAAAGTCTGAGGCGTCAGCCCTGTGGTATTACGCAGAGTCCATTCGCCAGGCGTTGCGGCAAACGGGCCTACATAAGAATGATATCCGAGGGTTTTCCATCACCACGCAAGCCAGCCCGGATTACTCGCCCCATGTAGCTGAACAATTGGGGTTGGAAGTGGACTGGGTGTTGAACGGGGACTATGGTGGCGCGGGTGGAGTGATGAGCGTTAGGCGGGCGGCGGACGCCATTGAAGCGGGTCATGTCGATGTCGTGGTTCTCGTCGGCGGTAATTCCTTCGACAAGAGTGTCTCGAATCAACGGCCCCTCGAATACCAGCGCGCCAACTACGTCGATGTTTACGGCTACGGCGGGCCGAACAGCCTCATGGCGTTGATTCAGCGGCTCCACATGGAGCAGTATGGAACGACCCTCGAGCAGATCGGCAAGATCGCCGTCTCGCAGCGTGAAAACGCGCTCAATAACCCGCAAGCGTTGTTTCGGGAGCCCATGAGTTTACAGGACTATCTCAATTCGAGAATGATCTCCGACCCCATTCGCCTCTTCGATTGCGTCATGCCCTGTTCCGGCGCCGAGTGCGTGATCTTGGCATCGGAGGAGAAAACAAAGAAAATCACAGACAAGCCAGTTTATCTTGTTACCGATGCGGAGATCTCTCACTACCAGGTTGCCAACATGCTGCCGGACAAGACGACTTTCGGCATGAAAGTGGTTGGGGATCGTATCTTTAGCGAAGTTAAGCACGAGGATATCGACCTGTTTGAAATCTACGACGACTATCCCATTGCCGTCATGATTCAGATCGAAGACCTTGGCTACTGCAAAAAGGGTGAAGGGGGGAAGTTCGTCGCTGCTCATGACTTGACGTACAAGGGTGATTTTCCGGTCAACACGGGCGGTGGTGAACTTTCGGTTGGCCAGGCCGGATTGGCTGGCGGCTTTCTTCATATCGTCGAAGCGCTACGGCAACTGAGAGGCGAGGCCGAAGGTCATCAAGTGACAAAGGCGGAGCGCGCCTTGGTGACCGGGATTGGGTGGTTGAACTATGGGCACAACCTCGGCACCACAGCGGCCCTTGTTATGGAAAGGAGAAAGTAATGGCGGAGCAAGCTCAACCCAAGAAGAGTTTACCCAAAATCAATTCAATTGATCAAGCTTACTGGCGAGGGGCCGTCGCCGGTAAACTTCTTCTGCAGAAATGCACAACCTGCGGCAAACTTCAGTTCTTCCCGCGCGTGGTTTGCGTCGATTGCTTCAGCGGCGAGCTGGATTGGGTCGAGGCCAAGGGAAGCGGAAAGATTCATAGCTTCACCTGGGTCCGTGTGCCGCGCAATCCGGCGTTTCGAGAAGAAGCCCCGATCTGTTACGTAAATCTCATTTTAGATGAAGGCGTGATTATGGAGAGCCGCGTCGTCGGGAAGGGAGTGGAGAATATCAAGCTCGGTGACCGTGTGAAGGTCATCTTCCAAGAGACACACAACCCTGAGATCAAGCTGCCAGTGTTCGAATTGGCGAATTAGCGACCGATGACAAAAGGGAGGCTCTATGAAGACTCATTCTGCGCTTTTGGGAATATGGTTCACCTCGATCCTTATCAGCTTATCTTTCGCGCCGTCCTATGGTCTTGCTCAAACGAAATTCAGGGATCTCACGGTCTCCTATCCCCTGGGCGGCTCCACCAGCTTTTTCTGGGTCGCCCAGCGCTCAGGATCTTTTGAGAAGTACGGTCTGAGGGTGGAGCCGGTTTACATTCGGGGAGGGCGGGCCGGTGTGCAAGCTCTCATTTCTGGCGATGTTCAAATCGAGCTACAAGGCGCCTTAGCGGTTATCAGCGCGTGGGCGCAGGGAGCAAAAGATCTGCGCTACATTGCGGCCGTAGGCAACCGGCTCGACTATATCTTGGCGGCTCACCCCTCGATCAAAACTTCCGCGGAGCTGAAAGGAAAAAGAGTCGGCATCAGCCAGCTTGGAGCCAGCACCGATTTTATTGCGCGCTTCGCTTTGCGCAAGTTGGGCTTGAACCCGGAGAAGGACGTGACCATCCTCGGAGTCGGCGGAGCCGGGGAGCGCTGGGCCGCGTTGAACGCCGGACACGTTCAGGCGACGGTTCTCCAGCCCCCCTTCACATTGCTTTCGCGGAAAGCGGGATTGCCCATTTTCGTAGATTTTTCCAAAGTGGACTTTGAGTACACCATCTCGGGAATCGTAACGACGGCCTCATTTATCCGCTCGGAGCCTGCAACCGTCATGAACTTCATGCGCGGACTTGCCGACGGGATGGACTTCTATCGCGACGAGAGAAACAAGGACAAGGTCTTGCGGATGCTCGGCGAGTATTTCCGCTCGAACGCCACGGAAGAGCTGGAGGAAACCCGTAGGTCTTACAGCCAGCTCACGCCTGGCTTGCCGTTTGTTACCGCCAAGGCCGTCGATAATGTGATCGTCAATGACAAGGTGCTAGCTGGGATGGGACTGAAAGGTGTGGACCTGCTCGACCTGTCATTTTTGGAGAGGCTGCAAGAGGAAAGAAAGACCAAAGCGCGATAGAAAGGACTACGAAATGGAATACCAACATCTGCTTTTTGAAGTTCGTAACCAAATCGCTTGGATCACCTTTAACCGTCCCGAGTCGATGAACGCGATCAACCGGCAGATGACCAGGGAGATTATCGAGGCCTGCGGGCACGCGGAGGAAGATAGCAGCATTCGTCTAGCGATTTTCACGGGCGCTGGCGAAAGAGCCTTTTCCGCCGGCATGGATTTAAAGGAGCGTACCGAGGGTTCATATTCTTTTATCGAACGACGCCATCAAAAACTGGCAGCGACCATTTCGGTGTCCTTTATAAAGGAAGCCATCGACAAAGGCATTGAGCTGCCGTTGGAGCAGGGGCTGCGACTTGAAGCGGACATCTCCGCTCTCGTCGCTACCACAGAAGACAGCAAAGAAGGGCCACGCGCTTTCGTTGAGAAGCGGGCGCCGGTGTGGAAAAGGAGATAAAAAACGGTTTCTAGTTTCTTGTCTCTAGTTTGGGGTGGCGAGGAACGACGAACTACCACACAACAGCTATAAACCAGAAACTACAAACTCTTATGCATTCATTATCGATGGGGGACGGTCTGCGGCGCAACGCCTACAAGTTCCCCGTGAAAATCGCTGCCAAGGATCGTTTCCGTCAGATCACTTACGGTGAATTAAACGCTCGGGGCAATCAACTCGCTCATCGTTTGCTCGCCATGGGCGTGCGCAAGAGAGATTCGGTCGCCCTGATGGTGGGGAATCGGATCGAGCATCTGGAAATCACCTTCGCACTCGCCAAAATCGGCGCCCTCGCGATCCCTCTCGATATCAAATGGCGCGCCCTGGAGCTCGCGTCGGTGGTTTCTTTTTTCAAGCCGGCGGCGCTTTTTCTCCAGCAAGAATGCGTTGAAGCATTTGCACAGGCCAAAACGGCGCAGGATCTCAGCTTCCTAAAACCTATCATCATCTCGGACCTAAGCTACGGTGGGCTGCTCGACGGCCAAAGTTCCGCGGAACCGCCGGTGCATGTAGCGGAGGATGACCCGTTTGCCGTGCTGCTCACCTCCGGTACGACGGGTTTTCCCAAGGGCTGCCTGGCGACCCATCGAACATTCGTGTTCCATTGCATCAACAACGCCATTGAGAAGGGGCTGGGGGCACACGACACAGCATTGCTTTCTTCGCCGATCTACTTCAATGCCGGTCGGTCGTTTACCCTTGGTATTATTTACTTTGGCGGCACGATGATCCTTCACGAGCGCTTTGACGCGGTGGAGGTTTTGCAGACTATTGAGAAGGAAAGGGTCACGTACATCGGCGCCGTGCCAACGATGTGCGAGCGAATGCTGCACGTCCTGGAGTCAAAAAAATATGACACCAGCTCGTTGCGCTGCCTTGCCATCACAGGCGGCAAGGTTCATCCGACGGTTCTAGAAAATCTACGAAATCATATTACGCCGAATGTCTACCGCACTTACGCGTCCACGGACTCCGGACAGATGGCCATTTCAAAGCCCGGCGATATGGATGCCAAACCATTGGCGGCTGGACGCCCCGTTTGGTGCGTGGAGCTGCGCATCCTCGACGACAACAACAAGCCGGTGGGCGTCAACGAGGTCGGCGAGATCGTCTGCCAGAGTCCGCTGGCGACTCAGGGTTATTATATGAATCCGGAAGCGACGAACGCTTCGTTCCGTGACGGCTGGTTTTACACCGGCGATCTAGGTTACTTCGACGAAGAAGGCTATCTTTTTGTCGTCGGACGCAAAAAAGACATGGTGAAGAGCGGCGGCATCAGCATTTATCCGCTAGAGATCGAGAGCGTGCTTTACAGTCACCCCGGCGTCCTGGAAGCGGCGGTGATTGGTATGCCGGACGCGCAGTGGGGCGAGGCCGTCAAGGCGGTCATCGTCCGGAAAGATGGCGCGATGGTGCAAGCAGAAGAACTGATTGCCTTTTGCAAAAAACGACTGGCGGGTTATAAAGTGCCAAAGAGCCTAGAGTTCGTGGCCACGCTGCCCCATACTGAAACCGGCAAGGTCAACAAAGAAAAACTCAAAGAGATGATATTGCGGGTCGGAAAGAAGTCGTTGCCATGAAGTTGTCTAATACCCTGGCGGCGGTTTTGGTTTTAGTTTCGGTCTCTTTTGCTTCGGCCCAGGAAAAACTCAAGTTGCCCGTGAGCGCGTCATCCAAGACGTTAGACTACAGTCCCCTTTGGGTTGCCTGGAAGCAAGGTTTCCTCGACAAGCAGGGGCTCGATGTCCAGGTGGTCTTGGTTTCGGGAGCGGATAAATCAGTGATGGCTTTGGTCGGCGGCTCAATCTACGCTGCCGCCGGCGCCGCCGACGCGATGATGACAGCGGTAGACCAAGGGATGGACCTTGTTTCTATCGGCGGCATCATCAACGGATTGACTCACTTTATCTTGGGCGGAAAGAAATTTCGGACTTATGAAGACCTGCGCGGCGCGCGAATCGCAACTTGAAAGAAAAAGGTAAATCCGATATTTCCCTAAAGTTATGGAGTCCGAACTCAAGCAAGTCAGCAAATCGGTCTACGTCGTCATCGGCCCCGATGGGGCCACGAACTTCGGGATCGTTCAGGCAAACGACGGGAGCGCCGTTGTGATCGACGCCGACATTCGCCGGATCGACGAAGTCGAGGAGGCGCTGAAGCTTACCGGCTGCGCCAAGGTCGGCTATCTCGTCAACACCCACGAGCACTTCGATCATACCTCCGCCAACTACTATTTCGAGCAACGGAGTATCCCTATCGTGGCGAGCGCGGGCTGTGTGCGCGCGATGAAGGAAGAGGGCGAACCGGATTTCGCCCGCATGCTCAAGCCGGTACCGGAGCTGTACAACCGCTTTCCGGGTCTTAAGCTGACATTGCCGGATGTGATTTTCGCCCAGGCAACCAAGCTGACACTGCCTGGCGTAACCTTGCACCTCAACTACTGCGCCGAGAACGGACATAGCCACAGCAAGGGAGATACGACCCTCTATTTCGAAGAGGAGGAGATTCTCATTGCCGGCGACCTTCTCTACACGGAAGTCCATCCGGTGACTTTTTTCGGAAACATTCCCAATTGGTTAACCAGCCTCAAACCGCTGTTCGAAAGCCACTACAAGCAGCTGGTCCCCGGCCACGGACCGGCAGTGGAAGGAGAAAAGTCGGGCAGAGCCTACTTCAAAAAGATGTACGATTATCTCGAAGATTTTTACGGCCATCTGATGGAAGTCAAAGCCGGTCGCAAAAGCGCCGAAGAAGTAGCCGAGCACATGATGAGCGGATCGTATGCGTCGTTAGGTAAAACGCGAATGGTCCAGAGAAATATCAACCAATTTCTCACAGGAAAGTGGTATTAGATGAAGCTCATGACGTCACTCTTCATCGCCGTCACCGTGACATGCGTGACAACTGCGACGCAGGCCGCTGAAAAACTCAGAGTCGCCTATCCAGCGGTGGCGCCGGCATTGACTCCTTCTTGGGTGACGGCGGAGAAAGGAATCTGGCGGAAATACGGTTTCGACGTGGAAACGATTCTGGTGAGCGGAGGGGCGCGCGCGGTTCCGGCACTGGTTAGCAATAGCGTCCAGTTTCTGTTTGGATCGGATACAGGAGTCACCACCGCCATGCTACAGGGGATTCCTTTAGTCCGGTTGGGCGTGACCATGAATTCTCTCGGCTCCTCCTTGCTCACTCAGCCGGCAATTCAGTCGGTTCAGGACTTGAAGGGAAAGGTACTGGGAATTTCTCGGGGGCGGGATGCCAGCTACGTCCGCTTGGCGAAGTTGCTTCGCGACAATGGGCTTAATCCATCCGAGGATGTAAAATTCTTGTCGATCGGGGGAGGCGAAGGCGGCCGGTTGTCGGCTTTAAAGGCAGGTGTCATCCAGGGGACCATGCTCTTTCCTCCGCTGGACTTGATAGGAAAGAATGAGGGACTTAAGGTTCTTGCGAAGTTCGACGTGCCCACACCCGGAGGCGGCATCAACGTCACGGCGGCCTACGTGAAGCAAAATCGCAACCTGGTGATCAATTTTCTCAAGGGTTACATGGACGGCATTCAGTACATGTTGAGGCACAAGGAGGAAAGCCTGAAGGTCTTGCACAAATACTTTCAGAATTCCGACATGGCCGCCATGGGCTACCTCTATGATGAAACGACTCGCCGCATAGAGAAGGAGCTGAAGGCTAATTCGGAATCGATCCGCTTTCACCTCGACATGGCCGCGCTTGACGATCCGCGGGCCGCGAAGTTTGCCGAAAAGGATTTTTGGGACGCGAGCTTGGTGGAAGAAATTCGCCGCTCCGGCTTCGTAGAGCAGCTTTACAGAAAGTAAGGGCTTCGTATGGGCTACTATCGCAATTTAAGAGAGTACATCGCAGTATTGGAGCGCCACGAAAAGCTCTTCCGGATCCAGCGCGAAGTGTGCCGCGAAACCGAGCTCCACCCTCTGGTGCGCTGGCAGTTCCGCGGCCTGCCGGAAAGCGAGCGCCGCGCTTTTCTCTTTGAGAATGTCGCGAGCGTAGCCGGCCACAAATACAGCATGCCCGTTCTGACCGGCGCCTGCGCCTCTTCCCGCGCCATCTACGCACTGGGCATGAACTGCCAGGATGATGAAATTTTCGATCGTTGGATCAACGCGCAGAAACATCCCATCGATCCCGTCATCGTAGCGGAGGGTCCCGTCCAGGAAATAGAAATCAACAGCGGCATCGACGACGCGGTGGACGACATTCCCGTGCCGCTGTCCAATCCGGGGTTCGACAGTTCTCTGCGGCTGACAGCGGCTCTCTGGATCACAGCCGACCCGGAGACCGGACAGCGCAACGTCGGCATCTACAGCGGCTATATTCGCAAAGACGGAAAAATCTCCGTAGGCCTGGGCGCGGGCAAAGACTCACGGATCCATTTGGACAAATGCCGGGAGAAAGGATTGCCGCTCAAAGCGGCCGTCGTGATCGGCCCAACACCCAATCTCATTTACGCGGCCGCCTCGACGTTTCCCTACGGCGTCGATGAGTATGCCGTGGCCGGCGCGATAGCAGGCAAGCCCCTGGAGCTGGTTCGCTGCCGAACCGCGGATCTTTATGTACCGGCGCAGGCTGAAATGATTCTCGAAGGGGAGATATTACCCGACGCTATGGACCATAACTGGCCGTTTGGCGAATTTTCCGGCTACATGGCGGGGCGCGGCAAGTATCCTCGTTTCGTCGTCAGGCACATCACACATCGCAAAAATCCGATCTTGCTCGATCTCGTGGCGGCCCACCCGCCCTGCGAAGGAAGTAAGTTGAAGCAAATTGCGACGGAAGCGATTTTTTATCACGGCCTGAAAGAAAATATCGGCATCAGCGGCATCAAACAAGTCGCGATTCACGAGGAGAGCGGCGGCTGGGGATTTTTCGTGATACAAATGAAGCCGCGTCAACCAAGTCAAGCATGGCAGGCCCTCAACTCGGCCGCCAGCTTAACCCCCGGGATAGGCAAAATTTTTGTCGTGGTTGACGAAGACGTCGATCCGCACGATTTAGACGCCGTGATGTGGGCGCTGGTTTTCCGCGTGCAGCCGCACCGCGACATTCAGATCGTGACCGGCAGGCGACCGATGATGGATCCCTCCGCCGTGTCGCCCGCGCAACCCGGATGGCACCACCACTACCCGGAGCCGCACGGCTCCTCGGCGCTGCTCATCAACGCCACGATGAAATGGAATTACCCCCCGGTGGCCCTCCCGGCAAGAGAATACATGGAGCGCGCTCGTCAGATGTGGGATGAGATCGGACTGCCGCAATTAAAACCGAAGTTTCCTTGGCACGGTTACGAACTCGGCCACTGGCCGGAGGAGCTGCGCCAGGCAGCAGCGGCGGTTGCGACCGGTCGGGAACCTGAAGAGCCGAAGAAAGAAAGGAAATGAGCCAGCCAGCGTTTTTTGCTTCCAAAAAAAAGAACGTCAAAGCCGGAAAGATCTTTCTGCTGTTTTTTCTGACTTTGTTGCTGAGCGATGTCGAAACTTCCAGCGCACTCGACGACGTAAAAGTGCATACTTCCGGCAGCACCAGCGCCAATGTCCTCGTCTACAAGATCGCCCAAGAAAGAAGATTTTATAAAGAGGAAGGGCTTAATGTCTTGACCATCATGGCCACCTCGCAGGCCGGTATCCAGGGTTTGCTCGGCGGGAGCTTTGACTTCAGCCAGATCCTGGGCCAAACATCCGCCGCAATTTTGCACGGCGCGCCGCTTAAGAACGTCATGGTTTTCGATACCCGGCCGCTTTTTTGGCTTTTCGGCAACAAGAAGATCAAACGACTACAGGATTTGAAAGGCGGTAAGTTAATCGGTGTCTCCAGCATCGGAGCGAATACGGATCAGATGACGCGTGAAATCCTGGCCATGAATGGCATCGATCCGCGCCGCGATGTAATCATTCAAGGAACGGGGACTGGCGCCGTTCGTTTGGCGGCGTTGATCGGCGGTGGACTGGATGCGGCGATCATGAATCCGACGGAGAGCCTGACGGCGCGAAAACAGGGACTGAACGAGCTTTTCTTTTATGGCGATTACGATCTGTACATCGTCTCGGGTGGGGCAGCCGTGAGGCAAAGGATGCTGCGAGAAAAACCCGATCTCGTGCGCCGTTTTTTACGCGCCACGCTAAGAGCTCTTCTATGGTTCCGGGCAAACGAGAAAGAGGCAGTGGCACGCATGGCCGAGGGCTTTAAGATTTCCCGCGAAGATGCTCTCGGCATTTATAAAGCAACCCTTAAGAGCTATAGTCTCGACGGAACCATTTCACGCGAGCTCCAGGAACGAATCCTGAATTTTCAGAAAAAGCAGCTTAAAGTCGAGAAGGAAATCACGCCGGAGAGCGTTTATGATTTTACCCTTCTGCGCGCACTCAACGAAGAACTGAAGAAAACCGGTAATTAATTAAGGAAACCCAACATGAATCTGCGACGAATGATCCTCCTAATGGTCTTATGCACTGGTGTCTGGGCAAACAACCCTTCTCCCGTTTACGCGCAAAAGCTTGAAAAGCTTGTGATCGGCTACCCCGCTCCGGTCGCCTCTCTGGGAATTATCGACGTCATGCGCAAAGGCGGCCTATTCAAGAAGAATGGGCTGGATGTCGACCTCGTTTTTATTCAAGGCAGCCCGATTCTCACCGCGGCGATGATGTCCGGGCAGGTTCCGCTGAGCTTCCTCGGGGGCGCGGCAATCGTCGCCTCAGCCGTGGGCGGCGCGAATACGGTTTACCTCGCGTGCGGCATCAACACGCTCTACTGGCGCCTCTTCTCGACCCCCGACGTCAAAACGGTCGCCGATCTCAAAGGCAAAAAAATCGGCGTCTCGACCCTCGGTTCGCAGGAAGACAGCGTCGTGCGTTTTTTGCTGAAGGAGCGCGGCCTGATTCCCGACCGTGATTTCGCCTTGGTTGCGGTGGGCGGCGCCCCAACACGTCTGGCCGCCTTGAGCAAAGGCATGATCCACGCTTCCACTTTCATTCCGCCGCAGGATATCGCGGCCGAGAAACTCGGCCTTAACGAGCTCATCGATATGAGCAAGCTCGGCCTCTATAATCCCGGCAGCTGTTTTGCCAGCACGAAGACCTATGTGAAAAGCTACCGCGACACCGTGATGCGGGTCATGAAGACCTTTGTCGAAGGACTGCGGTTCTATCGGGAAAACCGGGAATTTGTCCTGAAGGTTACCGCGGATTTCGCTCAGAATAGGAATCCTGAAGTCCTCAACACGACCTATGATGTTGTCACGCGCTATCAGGACCGGGTTCCTTACGTCAACATGAAGGGCATCGAATTCATGCTGAAGACGTTGGAACTGCGCGATCCGCGGGCGAAAACCTTCGATCCGGCCAACGTGGTGGATTCGAGCTTCATTCAGGAATTGGACAAGAGCGGATTTATCGACTCGGTGTGGAAGAAATAAATCAAC
>Ga0105164_10001034_pt1 | contig 18107 bp, 19 predicted proteins | sample VDWuncwatermetaG_FD_89674 | JGI IMG/M metagenome (GOLD analysis project Ga0105164, IMG submission 89674) | Wastewater microbial communities from Netherlands to study Microbial Dark Matter (Phase II) - VDW unchlorinated drinking water | ecosystem: Environmental > Aquatic > Freshwater > Drinking...
ATAATTTGAAATGAATCAATAGGCGAGGTGTTCCGATATGGCTGAAAAGGAACACCGAGCACAAGATTATGCCGAAGGCGGATTGAATCTTAAAATTAACTTCAGAAAGCTAAAGTATTACTTGATTTAGCAACTAATTTAAACCACGGCTTTACACAACAATAATGCATATTCCAAATAGATACGGCCAAAGCAGAGTTGACATGTGCCCTTTCTGCCAGAAACAGGCAACAACCATGAACAGCCAAAAGGTTCCTGTTTGTGCAGCTCATAGAGAAGAAAGGTTGGATGATTTGAAATGCGTCTGCGGCTCGGTTCTTGAGATGCTCCACGGCAAATTTGGAGTGTTTTTCTCGTGCATTAAATGCGGCAACATGAATTTAAGAAAGGTTTTGGAATTCAATACAGTAAAACCCAAAATGAAGAATGATAATTTTTCTCAAAGTAATGAAAAAACGCAAGCCAAGAAAGAAATAAATGTAAGGAGCGATGACTCAAGATATTTTGACTAAGCATATTAAGTTGAATGCATTACTCAATATCAGCAGAGAAAGGTTTTATTAACTAAAGTATTTTCTAGATTTTTATGAACTACAAAGGCTTTGAATTAGATAAATTTCAGGAAGAAGCGATAAAAGCTATTGAGCGCAACAAGTATGTCGTAGTTTCAGCACCAACAGGTTCCGGGAAAACCCTCATTGCAGATTATATTATTGACAGAGATTTCAGAAAAGGAATAAGGGTGATTTACACTGCGCCGATAAAGGCCCTTTCAAACCAGAAATATAAGGAGTTCTCAAGGAGCTACGGGGAAAAGAACGTCGGCATAATTACAGGCGATGTCCAGAAAAACACAGATGCGCTGATTCTTATAATGACAACGGAAATTTACCGCAATATGGTTTTGGGCAATGATCCGTTCATCAGCGAAGTCTCGTACGTGATTTTTGATGAGATACATTACATAAACGACATCGAGCGCGGTTACGTTTGGGAAGAGTCCATAATATTTTCAAAGCCGACTGTAAGGGTGCTGTGCCTGTCCGCAACTATTCCAAATGCAGATGAGTTTGCAAGCTGGGTAAAAGCGATAAAAGGTCATGAAGTCGTTGTTGTTAAGCATGATGAGAGGCCTGTGCCGCTTCATGTAAATATTTACGACGCGGAGCTGGGCATTGCCACATTAAAAAATCTTAATGATAGCATGGGCATTCCTGATTATAATAATGTTTTTCACAGGCACTATAAGTTTAGGCAAAAACAAAAAGCAATAAACCCTTCTCATTTTGAATTAATCAAGGAGATTAAAAATAACCTTCCGTGCTTATTCTTCAGCTTTTCAAGGCAAGGATGCCAGAGAAAAGCGCTGGAACTTTTCGAGAAAAAGATGTTTCAACCAAATTCTGAAATTTCAGCTTTTGTAAGGGGCAAGCTTTCAGGCACAAGCGCTGAAATAAACAAGCTTGACTCTGCTAGAATACTAAGGCAAATATTGCCTTTCGGAATAGCTTTTCACCATGCAGGCATGCTTCCAATCCTAAAGGAAATTGTCGAGGAGCTTTTTGAGAAGGGAATGATAAAAGTTCTGTATACAACTGAAACATTTGCAGTGGGAATAAACATGCCTGCAAAGAGCGTTTGCTTCGAATCATTAAGAAAATTTGACGGTATATCTTTCAGGCTCATGAACTCAAAAGAATATTTCCAGATTGCAGGCAGAGCAGGAAGAAGAGGGCTTGACAAGGAAGGCTTTGTGTACATAATGATTGAAAGGAAATTTTTTGAATATGACAAGATTAAAAAAATAATACATTCAGATACTTCCCCAATTACATCGCAGTTCAGGCTCTCAGTAAACACAGTGTTAAATCTCATAATACAGCACGATGAGAAAGAGATTGATGAGATATTGTGCAAAAGCTTCCATTCATTCCAAAAATACGGTAAGAACTTCATGAACAGGGAAAATATAGTGAGTCATAATGCGTTCTATAATTACAGAAAAAAATTGGAAAAAATGGGTTACGTAAATGGAAACACGATAACTGACAAGGGAATCTTTGCCTCAAAAATTTATTCTGATGAAATACTAATTGGCGAAATATTTGCAACTGATTTCTACACAAAATTAAATGAGTACCAGATGCTCATGGTTGTCGCATGCTTATGCTATGAGGCAAGGGAAAAAACAGAATTCTTCAAAAACTACCCGTCTAAATCATCAGGCGAGCTTAAAAGAATGGTTTGGAAAAATGACTATCTTGGGCGTGAAAAACGATTTAGGGAATTTGAAAACCTAACTGCACTTATACATCCGCTTTATCACGGCCGAAGCCTGCTAAAAATACTTGAAAATACAAACTTGCTGGAAGGCGACGTCATAAGATTTTTCAGGCAGATTGCAGACAGACTTGGACAGATAAAGAGCGCTACAGAAGACAAAAGTTTGAAAGACATGCTCTCAAACTGCCAAAAAGTTGTTGAGGATTGCGTTGGAGAGTTTGATACGCTGTGACTTTTTAAGTATAAAACGCCGGGACTGGGAATGTCATCTTAATGGCAATTTCATTGTCAAAGCGCCATAAAAGATTTTGAACCCAGACATCCTAAACGGAAACAGGCTCTCTGATTTCCAGCTTAATTCCAGGCCTGCGCAATTTCCTGAAAAGTTTGCCTTTCTACCAGGTTATGCGATCCCGGCTTAAGAATTTGGATTTGTTTTTTATTTATAAATGTTTGTCGAATTGTTTTTGAGTTTATTTGTTAATTTATTTTTTAATGAGTTTTTATCTTTTGTTAAACTTTTTTATAAATTAAATTGTAATTCCAATATACAAAAATTTGACAATAAACACCGAAACCTTTAAAAAGCCTATAGTACACAGTTTTCAAATATGGCATATGTTGGGGGAGGTCAAAGGAGTCTTGAAACTGTTAAGTATGAAGATATAAGTAGAGAGTGTCCTGACTGCGGATGCAAAGAGATAGAATACGCTAATGAGGAGTTCTACTGCAAGAAATGCGGTTTGGTATTGGATTAGGGATTCTAGCAGCTAACTTATTGAGAAAGATATTCTGTATTATATATATAAATAAATACAAATCAGATGAAAATAGATTTTATTGAAAAACCATATGTAACTTTTACAGCAGTTATCTTGGTAGTGGCAGCCATTATTTACCTCGAAATGGAAAAGTCTGACTTAAATAAAATACAGCAAACTAAAATTAATAAATCAAAAAATGCTAATTTAAGTGATAGAAGTTCGCTTAATTCCTACAATATTAAAGAAAAAGCATTAAACAGTTGGATTAATTCTGAGCCTTTAAAAATCGAACAATTAAGAGGCAAAGTAGTTTTGGTTGATTTCTGGACACTAAATTTATATAAATCAAAACATTCTATTGTCAATTTATGCACAACCAAACCGTAATTATTGGCGCTTCTTGGCTTCAGGAATCAAGTTTTTGCGAGCAAAAGCTTTACCTTGGCAAAGTAAAGAAACTGCCTTTGATAGAAACTAAAGCAATGGCTCAAGGCTCTTTGATTCATGAAGAAAAGTTTAACAACTTCGTAAAATCCGCTGAGCCAACAACTTGGGAAGATTTCTTTAAAAGCGATGAATTGGTGACATCAAGAGAAGTGGAATTACAGCACACAAGCAATAATGTGATATTATTGGGAAGGATTGACGATTTAAGCTGCGACAAAGACGGCATTTACATTAGCGATGACAAACCAAGCGATTATGCTTATATCGGAGTCAGAAAGCAGATATGGGCTTATTGCTATTTGCTGGAAAATAACTTCATGAGATTGATAGAAAAACCAATTTATGCTGTTTTGAAAAACAGAGATGACGGTTCAATAATTTGGAAAGAAAAATATTCAGGAAGCCACAAAGAACAATTGCTTTTGGCCTTATTAAGATTAAGGGATGTTTTGACTGAAAAAAGAAAACCCGAGCCAACCAAAAATCCAAACAAATGCGCAGTTTGTCAATACAATAAAGTTTGCGAGTTTTCTTTGGTTAGATAAAAAATAGGTTTATCTTTACAAAAATAATGTCAAAATTATTTAAGATTCTTATATTTCAACTAAAAAAGCGTCATTATTTACATATCCGTTAACTGCTCTATTTCCGCTGTTACCTCCGACAACGATCTTATTATCATATAATCTCATGGGAGTTAAGAAATGTTCATCACAAATAATCTTGGTTTCTTGCAATGTCTCTGCATTATACATATAAATACAATACATGGTTTGAACAATTATCTTATCCTGATATACTCCTAATTCAGATACTTCAAACAAAGATTCTTCTTTATAATAACCGCTTGTCGTAATGAACTCTTGACTGGGTACTATATTTTTCACAGAACGGTCAGCAAGTTTCATAACATGAATTTTATCAAGTCCACCAACATAAGATTCAGACCACACTATATAATCTTTCCCAATACCAAATATGTGTTGCGTATAATCTGAAGTTTGCAGAACAGTTTCTCCACTACTTGGGTCTTTATAAATTATATCTAATCCATCATAGACAACAGCACCATATTTTTTATCATGATACTCATCTTTAGCTTTTTTATAAATTTCGGCACTAGATTTTGATGTTTTTCCAGTATTTATATCGTAAGCATAATAATCGTAAGCATAATATAAATCCCCTTTGCTTTCATATATAATCTGATTATTGTTAATTACCGGCTCAAACGCAAAACGAATTCTATCTGGGTTAATCTTAACCAACTTAAATTTAGTATTGTAACTTACCGAAGTTGGAATAGTCCTAGTTTCATTGGCACAAGCTGGAAGTATAAGAATCATTAGAATTATTAATAGGATTATAGAAGATCTCATATTCTTAATAGTGAATTACTTATATTTAATTTTTTCTTTTGATGTAATACTTTAGCTTTCTGAAGTGAATTTTTAAAACCGTGCCTTTGGCACAATAATTTGTGCTCGGCTTTTTTGCCTGCCACTAAAAAAGCCGAGCCCATTTATTCATTAATCAATATTGACTAAATTCAAGGCGAAATTTTAGTGAGTTGCGTGTGAGAGCGCTCGCACGCTCGCGTTCAACTCAATCAAAATTTCGCCGAGTGTAAATATTGTGAGCAGTGAGTTTGTGAGCGAGGCGAACCTCGCATTTCACTGCGAACGGATTGAAAAATACCTTCAGGATACTGAATAATTACCTTTTGATTTCTGTTGAACAGTTTGTAAAAACCAAAACAATAAAGTTTAAATATGCGCTGCTTGTTTAATAGCTTGAAATGGTTATCGCAAAAATAAAAAAGTTTTTTGAAAACCAAAAAAAGAGGATTCAAGACAGAAAGAAAGAAAAATCTAGGCTGGAATCCTTTAAAGATACTGAAGAAATGAAAGCAGCTGAGGAGATAAAAAGGGAAGCTGACAGGCTTGCTCAGCTAAAGCAGTACCAGACTGCAATAGAGGAATACAACAAGTCATTGGAGTTCTATCCGTATAAGGGAAATGAGCCTGATTTATTCAAGAATGCAGCTGAATTCTTGTTTAAGTGCAATTACAACATTGCAGCATGCTTTTCTTATCTTGACAATTTTGATGAATCAATAAAATATTTTGACCAATCTCTGCATGTTGAATCTGTGCAAGATGAAAATAAAATTAAGGCTTTGATGGGCAAGGGAAGCATTTTCTATCGCAAGAAATTATTTGTTGAAGGCCGTTACAAAGCAGGCGCTTACAGAATTTCAATGGATGCAGACTGGGAAGTCAGCGATAAAATTGTTGAGGAATACAAGAAAGATGACCAGAAGACGAACTACATAAAGGTTGCTCATGAATGCTTTGCGCAGGCTGCAGAACTTGACAAAAATCATTTGGAGGCGTGGTATAACAAAGGACACATGGAAGTTTTAATGGGACATATAAAAGAATCTGTGCAATCATTTGATAATGTTTTAAATCTGAATAAGAATTATGAGAACAAGGAGTCAATTCCATTATTTGACGAAATAAAAAAAGAAAGAGGAATTAATGTAAAAACTTCAGAATTAATGGAAAGGAGCGAGAACTCTGAAGCTAATTTCAAGACCAAAACAGGGCATTTAGTCAAAACGCGGGCAGAGATGATGATTGCAAATTTCCTGTTCGACAACAATCTGTTGTTTCAATATAACTCGGTTGCCACTTGGGCTGACAAAGATGACTTCAAGCCCTCATTTTACATTCCAAAGCTGGATCTTTACATAGATCATCATCCATATAATTATCTAAAGGAATATCAGAAAGTTATGAAAGCAAAAATAAAACAGTATGATAAGCACAAGAAAAAGCACATTTACATTACCTCAGAGGATGAAAAGAATATTGAGGATGCGATAAAACTGAAGATGAAGCCATACATTATATTGTAATTATTTTGTTTTTTTGATTTTATTTATTGAGTTGACTTTTTATTTGAATTAATTTTATTCTTAAATTCTTTATCACCTGTTACGAACTTCAAGTTGTTTTCCAAAGAATAAATTTTTCATTTAAATCTTCTCCACTATCAATTTTCCTTTTTCCACTTTCAAAACAACTTCATCCTTTTCTCCAAATTGGGAAATGTCTGTTATAATTTTCGGCAATAAAATTCTGCTTCCCCTAAAATCCAGGTTAGTTATTATCTGCTGCGCAATTTCGTTGCTTAAGCCTAAGTCTTCAAAGATTTTTAATGTTGCTTCATCCCTGTCTCTTGCGGAAAATATTTCGGATTTTTCAAAAAGATATTTTGCAATCTTGTCAGCAACATTTATGCCAGTCGCCTTTGTTATGCCCTGCAAGCCCGGCGATAAATTTGCTTCTATGACCAAAGGACCTTTCGGGCTTTCAAGCATATCAACAGCGCATATTTCTGCTCCAATTGAAATTGCTGTGTCAACTGCTATTCTTTTTGAATTTTGGTCAAGCACGCATGATTCTCCTGTGCCTCCAGCGTGAATATTGGCGCGCATTTCGCCCCTGACAGCCTTTCTTTTCATTGAAGCAACAACTTTGTCTCCAATTACAAATGCCCTTACATCAACCCCGCCTGTTTCTATGTATTCTTGTATCAGAAATGGCTGATTTAAGGCTATCAAAGCGTCAAGCATTGATGAGGCTGCAGCAAAGCTCTCTGCAAACATAACGCCTTTGCCTTGCGTTCCGTGGGGAAATTTTAAAACAATAGGATATTTAATTTCATTAAGAACTTTCTTTGCTGCTCTTGTAGAAGAGGCTAGATAAGTCCTTGGCATTGGAATGCTAAAATGCTGCAATGCCAAATGCGTCAGCAATTTATCATGCCCCAAAGTAAATGTTTCCGGCTTTATCGGCATGTAAGACGATCTATACAAAGTTCTTGTCACAGACCTTAAAAGCGTAGAATATCTGAAAGAGCCTCTTGCATAAATGCAGCTGTATTGAGGCAATTGATTTCCTTCATACAATACATCTAATTTTCCTGCTCCTAAATTCACTTCAACATCTCTTAGGTCAATCTTATCTACGCTGTCAAAATAGGTTTTCATAGCCTCGATAATCATAAGAGAGCTTTTGCTGCCCAAGGACATTACTGCTGATTTCATTTTTTGAATTTTTGGTTATAAGTTTTATTAATCTTAAATCTGTCGCTTCGCGACAATATTTTGTGCTCGGTTTTGCTTTTCTGCCATATCGCAAAACCTCGCCTATTTATTTTTTATTCAGTGCCATCGAAGATGGTACTTTTTTGATGAAACTTTTTCGCAAAAAGTTTCCCGTCGTCAACTCACGGAAGGGTTGTTTTACTTTGTAGGATCTATTAAATACCCATCCTTTAAAATATTCTGTCCAATCAAAATCCTAAACTTCATATGAGTCCTGTCTGCCAATGTAAACTCAGATTTTATTTTTTTTCCAGCTAGTTCAATGTTTGCCTCAATTATAGGCCTTAACTTTGAGCCATGAGCAGATTTAACAAGTTTTGATTTTATGACAGGGCCCAGTTTGAGCTCTGCTGCAAGATTTGTATCGATGGAGCTTTTTGTCGCGCCTGTATCTACCTTAGCAATTACCCTCTTTTTGCCATCGCTATACTTAACATTAACTATCTCAGTTAATCCTATGACAATTTTTCCATCTAATACGCGATACTTCGACATTAAATCAATAGAAATAAAAATGGTTTATTAATTTATTGGTTTGAGTATTAAAAAATTATTTTATTCTCGACTCTAAAATTTTGGCAAATTTAATAGTTTGTTTCATAAAATAGCTGATTATATTAAGCACTTTATAAATATTGTCATTTCTCCAAAATAAGCTTGGCTTCTTTCACTCCATCTGTATTTTTGATTTTTCCCAGCAATTTTTTAATCCTGTCAATCCTGCCTTTGACTACAAGCAGTTCAAGGCATGTATGATGGTCAAGGTAAGTGTGCATTGACGAAACAATCTGGCAGTGGTAGTCGTGCTGTAAATTTGACACGTTCTTGCTGTAATGCCCAATTCTGTGGTCGTAAATTATTTTTATTGTGCCAACTATCTGGCTTTCATGTACGTGAGAAAGCCGGTCTCTTATGATGTCATTAATTGCCTCTGACCTGTTTGTGTAGCCCTTTTCCCTTATGAACTTGTCAAAAAGTTTCAGCAATTTCGGCTCAAATGATATCCCTGTCCTGACAACCTTGTCCATCTATGTTAAACCTCATAGTTCTTAATGAATTTCTTTTGTCATAATATTTAATTTTATTTTGGGCTTTAAATAATTTTCGTAACACTATTATAAAAAACGTAATATTTTTATACCTGGCAATCTTGCTTTTTTTATGATTGATTTATCTCTCACATTGCTTGCCTTAATGCTTGGATTTAAGCACAGCTATGATGCAGATCATTTGATTGCAGTATCCAGTATTCTAAGAAAAGTTGAGTCATTAAAGTCTGCAATAAAAGTTGGATTTTATTGGGCTGTGGGACACATGGCCACAGCAACATTAATTACTGTCCTCCTATTTATTTTTAGAGAAAAAGTATTAAATGATATGCTTCCTCATTTTGAGAAGTTTGTAGGCATAATGCTTATAGTTTTAGGGTTGATAAGCTTCAAGGACGCATTTAAATTTCACATTCACGCGCATAAACATGGAAAGATAAACCATTCGCATCCTCATTTACACGTAAAAGGTGAAGAACAACATTTTCATAATCATATGTTCGGCATAGGAATAATTCATGGCTTGGCCAGTAATGACGAGCTTCTTGTTTTGTTTACTGCTTCATTAGGCATAACAACTATAGGAGGAATACTTTTGGGAGTCGGAATTTTTAGCATTGGTGTGGTGCTTGGAATGGTACTTTTCACTTCAATCTTTTCAATTCCTTTATTGAAGATTAACAGCAATAATCTTTATAGGTTTATATCGTTTTCGATAGGTTCTGTAAGCGTTGGTTACGGCGCATTTATGGCACTATCATTAATTTAACATACTCCCAAAATATCCTAAAAAACCATAGGTTTTTGGGAACTTAAAAATCAAAGATTTTAAAGTAATCCAGCTAAAGCTTGGGGTTTCTCACGCAAACCATTTTACTTTACGAAAAGGAAGAACATTTATATATCAAATAACTTCTTTTATATCCCATGGTTTTAAAACAATTAACTAAAGAACAAGCGAAAGAGGAAGTTAAGAAACTCGTTGAGAAATATAATCGGATAGTTGAATCTGGCTCTATCAAAAGATACAAAGAAGAAGACACAAAAGCAGAATTTATCGAGCCACTTTTTGAAGCGTTGGGTTGGGATGTCAGAAATACAGAGAATGATGATGAAGTAGTCAGAGAAGAAAAAATATCCAAAGGCAGGGTGGATTATTCGTTTAGGATTAAGGGGATACCTAAATTTTTCTTAGAGGCAAAAGCACTTAAAGAAGATTTAGACAACATAAATTTTGTTGAACAGGCAATTAATTATGCTTGGCATAAAGGCTGCACTTGGGCAGTTCTTACAGATTTTGAAGTGATTAAAATTTTCAATGCTGAATGGAAAAGCATTAATCCATTACAGGCACAACTCGGGCAAACTCTGCCTTGCCGTATGTTCTTAGAAAAATTTGACCAATTATGGCTTTTGTCAAGAGAAAGTTTTGAGAAGAAACTGCTTGATACAGAAGCAGAAAAATGGGGCAAGAAAGTAAAGAAGACATCTGTGGACAAACAGCTTTTGGATGACTTGACTAAATTCAGGGATTTGCTTAATAAAAATATTCTAAAAAATAATGCCTCAAAAAACCTATCTGGTGACGAATTAGACGAAGCAGTACAGAGGATAATTGACAGGCTAATATTCATCAGAACTCTTGAAGACAAGGAATTAGAAGCTCCAATGCTACAATCGGTAATTAGAGAAGACCTAAATAAAAGAATATATAAAAAATTAAATCTGATTTTCAGAAAAATTGATGATATTTACAACAGCAAATTGTTTACCCACCATTTATGCGAGAATTTAGAGATAGCTGACGAAGTTTTATCAAAAATAATCAATGGATTATTTAATACAAGCGATAATACCGTGCATTATGATTTTTCTGCTATTGATGCTGATGTTTTAGGTAATATTTACGAGCAATATTTAGGACATATCTTGAAGAAAACAGATAAAAGAGCCAAACTATCCGAAGGAAAAGCACATAGAAAAGAGCAGGGAATATATTACACCCCTACTTATGTAGTTGATTATATTGTAAAAAATACAGTTGGCGAGTTATCCAAAGACAAAAAGTTTGACTTTAAAAATATTAAAATTTTAGACCCTGCCTGCGGTTCTGGCTCTTTCTTAATGAAGGCATTTGATTATTTGGTAACTATAGATAAAAAGAAAACTGGAAAAGTTGAACAAACAAAACTGGATTTGGCTGGAGCAACTGCCACTTATGGAAGAAAAGTAGAAATCCTAAAAAATAATATTTTTGGAGTGGACTTAGACCCAAAAGCCGTTGAAATAGCACAATTAAATTTGCTTTTGAAAGCTGCTGAAAAGAAGCACAGATTGCCAACATTACAAGAGAATATTAAAGTTGGAAATAGCTTAATTGAGGATTCTGCTGTCGCAGGAGACAGAGCTTTCAAATGGGAAGAACAGTTTAAAGATATAATGCAAAACGGCGGTTTTGATGTTGTGATTGGTAATCCGCCATATATTTCAAATTGGCAATTATCTGAATCGAATAGACCAATGGTAGAATATTTGGCTGAAAAATATTATGAAGTAACAGAGGGACATTGGGATGTTTATATATTATTTATTAGAAAAGCTTTACAATTAGTTAAAGAAAACGGTTATGTTTCATTCATAGTACCATCTTCATTAGCAAAAGAGAAGTATGGAAAAAAACTTCGAAATATTATTATTAAAGAATTTCAATTAGTTTCATTGACAGAATTCAATACCCAATCAGTGTTTAAAGACGTTGCAAGACAATATCTTATTTTTGTGATTAGAAAAAAATCAAATACAAATAATAATACCAACATTTTTATTTTTAAAGATATAAAGTTTGTTTATTCACACAAAATAGAGCAAACTTTGTTTAATAATTTTCATAATTATACATTCAGGACTAATATAAATGATAGTGCATATGCATTAATTCAAAAAATTGAAAGCGATAGCACTAAACTAGGTGAGTTGTGTTGCATAAATGTTGGAGTTGTAGCACATAGCAAAGTTGATTCATCAATAAAATTTACAAAAGATGAAGTAATACATGAAAATTTTAAACAAGGATATAAAAAATATGTAGAAGGTAAAAATATCAGTAGATATAACTTGCAGTGGACTAATCTTTATATGGATTATTCTAATAAAATTAATAATTTCCATAGACCTAAATTCCCTGAACTTTTTGAAGGAGAAAAGATTATAATAAGAAGGATAAGTGGAGAAAATAATTCTTTAATTTCTGTTTTTGATGACCAAAAGATGTATTTCAATGACAATCTCATAAGTATTTTACCTTGGAATGAAAACCTTTTGAAGTTACAATCTCCCGATAAGAAATGGACAATTAAAAAACCATTTGGTATTTTATCTCTTAAGTATCTTTTAGGCATATTAAATTCAAAATTGATGAGTTTCTATTTTAGCAAAGTTGTAGCAACTGGTACCCTTCAAGGAACTTATAGTGGAGTTTATCCAGAAGATGTACGTGTATTTCCGATTAAACTAAAGTCGCAAGATAATCAAAAAAAATTAATTCAAAAAATAGATGATATTATCCAAATTATTAAACGTAAAAACGAACTGAAAGACAAACAAACCGACCAAAAAGCCCAATTAGAAAAAGAAATCCAAAAACTAGACAATGAAATTGACGAAGAAGTCTACAAACTTTATGGAATTACTGAAGAAGAAAAGAAAATAATTGAGGGGAGTTTGAAATGATGGAATCTAAAAATCGTAAGATTTATTATATTTTGTTTTTAATATTTTTATTACTAATAGTTGGATGTACTAAAAATCAAACTACTACAATTTCTGTATCTGAATACAATCGATTAAAGACAATAGAAACCCAATATATTAATCTCTCTCAGAAATATATTGCTTTACAGAAACAGTATGATATTATTATAACCCAACGTGATAATATTTCAAATATCCTTTACAACCAACTTAAATATGACAAGCAAATAAAAATATATAATCCTCTAGAACTCAAAATGCAAGTTTTGGATTACCCTACACCAGCAAAAATGGTTACTAATACTGTTTATGGTGCTTTTATAATTGATTTTATATTAGCTTTAGGTTTTTTTATAGCAGAAATACGCAAAAGTAATATATGGAAGACATCTATAATTTTAGTTACATTATTACTGTGTATCTTGTTATTAATGTTAAATCAAATAATTTAAAATTAGTTACACACAAAAAAATACTATCAAATAAACCCTAAAATGAAGCTGTCAAAAACTCCTAAAAAAGAATATTCCTCTTTAATTGACTCTATCGGCTCTCTTTTGGAGCAAGGCAGAAAGCAATCTTACCAAGCAGTTAATACAATACTTGTAAAAACCTATTGGGAAATTGGAAAAAGGATTGTTGATTATGAATCATTGTCGGGAGAAGATGCTGGCTATGGAAGCAAATTATTTGAGAGAATAGCATCAGATTTAAGGCTAAAATACGGAAAAGGGTTTAGCAGGAGCAATGTTGTTTATATGCGTTTATTATTCAAGAAATACCAAAAAAGTCAGACACTGTCTGACCAATTGACATGGAGCCATTATATTGAGCTTTTAACAATTGAAGATGACTTTGAAAGAAATTTTTATGGAAAGCAATGCATTAACGAAAAATGGAGCTTAAGAGAACTGAAAAGGCAGGTTAATTCAGCACTATTCCATAGAATTGCTTTAAGCAAGGATAAAAAAGGAGTAATTGAACTATCAAGAGATGGACAAATTATAGAAACTGCTCAAGACATGGTCAAAGAACCGTTTGTTCTTGAATTTTTAGGAATTCCTCAAAATTACAAATTCACTGAAAAAGAATTAGAGCAAAAAATAATAGACAACTTGCAAATGTTCCTTTTAGAGCTTGGAAAAGGTTTTAGTTTTGTTGCAAGGCAATATAAAATTAGCATTGAAACTCATCATTTTTATGTTGATTTGGTATTCTATCATAGAATTTTGAAATGCTTTGTTTTGATAGACCTAAAAATAGGGAAAGTAAATCATCAAGATGTTGGGCAGATGAACTTATATCTAAACTATTTTAAAAAAGAAGAAAACTCACAAGGGGATAACAAACCTATTGGAATATTGCTCGGTACAGATAAGGATAAGGTAGTTGTAGAGTATGCTATAGGTGGAATCACAAATAAAGTATTTGTTTCAAAATATATGGTATATCTACCCGATAAAGAAGAATTACGGAAAAAACTGCAAAAATTATTAGAGAATGAAGATGAAAAACAAACAAACTGACAAAAAATCATTAATCGTCTTCCAAGACAAAAAGATTAGGAGAATCTGGCATGATGAGGAATGGTACTTCTCCGTATCTGACATTATAGCAGTGCTTACAGACAGCAAGGATGAACTAGCCTACTGGCGAAAGCTAAAAGAGAGAGAGCCGCAACTCGTGACAATTTGTCACGGTTTGAAATTGCAGGCAAAAGACGGCAAAATGAGGTATGCCGATTGCGTAAACACAAAAAATGCATTCAGGCTTATACAATCAATCCCATCCCAAAAGGCAGAGCCATTTAAGCAATGGCTTGCTAAAGTGGGTTATGAACGAATACAGGAAATAGAAAACCCAGAGCTTGCTCAGGATAGGGTTAAGGAGTATTATGAGCTAAAAGGCTATCCTAAAGACTGGATTGACAAGAGATTAAGGGGTATTGCAATAAGGCAGGATTTAACAGATGAATGGAAAGGCAGGGGGATTAAAGAGCAGGAAGATTTTGCCATCCTTACAAATGAAATCTCAAAAGCTACTTTTAACAAGACTGTTCAAGAATACAAGCAATTCAAAAGATTGAAGAAAAAAACCCAGAATTTAAGGGATCACATGACTGACTGGGAATTAATCCTTACCATGGTAGGTGAAAAAGCAACCACTGACATAACTATATCCAAGGATTCTGAAGGCTTTGAAGAGTGCAAAGAATCAGCAGTAGAAGGCGGGACTATTGCAAAGAACACAAGAAAAGAGTTAGAGCAAAAAATAGGCAAATCTGTAGTTTCAAAAGAAAATTACCTGCATTTAACGCAAAAGAAGAAACCAAGGCAATTGCCACAAGAAAAATAGAATGGTTCCTCTTGCACAAACACAAGAAAGAGAAAACGAGCTTCATCCAACAGATATCCTGAGAAATCGTCAAGCAATTTCTGGGACGCCAAAAACTTCATAGAAGTTTTTTAGTGAATCTGTGGGTATTCGCCCTACGATTTTATAATAAATCAATAATAAAAAATAAAACTTCTAAACTATCTTTTCAATAACACGTTCAATTAGAAAACTATTTATACTTCAAAAACTATTCTGTTATTATGAAAACCGGCTACAAAGTTTATGACTGCATGACGACAAAGCCAATTTCTGTTTCTTCAGATGCATCTTTGGAAGAATGTTCAAAAGTAATGGCGCAAAACCACGTCGGTGCATTAGTGGTCAAGGACAACCACGAATCAAAAGGGCTCATCACAGAGCAGGACATTGTAAGAAAAGTTCTCGCAAAAGGAATCAATCCATTAACAAAAAAAGTAAAGGACTTCATGGAGACAAAATTATTGACAATAAGCCCAAGTGACGATATTTATGATGCTCTCATAAAAATGCGCGACTCAAATATAAGGCATTTGCCTGTTGTCGAGCATGGAAAAATGGTTGGATTGCTGACCTTGAAAGACATTCTGAAGATTGAGCCTCAGCTTTTTGAGCTTCTTGTCGAGAAATTTGAGCTGAGGGAGGAAACAAGAAAGCCAATCAACAGAATAATATCAAATGAGGCAATTTGCCAGGGCTGCGGCGCTTATTCCGAAGATGTTAAAAAAATAAAGGGTTCTTTGTTGTGCGAGAGATGCGCCGCCGAGCAGGCGTAAAACCAAAATCCTTAAATACTAAATATCATTCCTTTTCATTACCTATAGGGTACGCTTTTTCTCAAAAACAGCCATTTTTGACCACTTTTGTATACTAAAAAGATAATGTTTATATACTATAAGTTATCCATAATTTTTTTAATATGGATTTCAAAAATCGCGACATCATATCAATAAACGATTTCTCAAAGGAAGAGCTTTTGTACATTCTTAAAGTTGTAAAACAGGTTGAGCAAAAGCCAAAAAACAATCTTCTCAGAGGAAAACTTCTTGCTGCTTTGTTCTTCGAGCCGTCAACAAGGACAAGATTAAGCTTTATATCGGCAATGGAGCAGCTTAGCGGCGAGGTTATAGGATTTTCAAATGCAAACACTACCTCAATACAAAAAGGCGAATCATTATGGGACACAATAAAGATGACTGAACAATATGCTGATGTTATTGTGATAAGGCATCCTTTGGAAGGAAGCGCGCGCCTTGCAGCAGAGGCAGCATCAATCCCCGTCATAAACGGCGGCGACGGAAGCAACCAGCACCCGACCCAGACAATTCTGGACTTGTACACAATACAAAAAACAAAAGGCAAATTGGAAGGGCTGAACATAGGATTTGTCGGCGACTTGAAATATGGAAGAACCGTGCACTCGCTTGTAATTGCATTGTCGCACTTTAACCCAACTTTCTACTTCATAGCGCCAGACGAACTGCAGATTCCTGAAAGTTATCTTGATGACATGTTCCAGAAAAAAGTCAAGTACCACAAGACATCGGATTTAAACAGGTTCAGCAAAGAGCTTGATGTGCTTTATGTGACAAGAATACAAAAAGAAAGATTTCCAGACCCTCTTGAATACGAGAAATTCAAGGGCATTTATAGGATTGATGGCTTATTTTTGCAGAACGTTAAAAAAGAGCTTAAGATAATGCATCCGCTGCCGCGAGTTGATGAAATCGACAAAAGCGTTGACAGCACGCAGCATGCTGCTTATTTCGAGCAGGCGGCAAACGGAATTCCGGTGAGAAAGGCATTGCTTGCTTTAGTGCTGGGAAAAATTAAATGAAATATTCAACCTAAAAATAAATAAAAAATAAAATTCAAATTAAAATGCCAAAGAAAAAATCAGCAAAAAAATCTTCTAGAAAAAAAGAAAAAATAAGAGCCAAGAAAATAATTATGGCTCCTAAGGAGGAAGCCAAAAGAGAGCTCAAGATTAGCGCAATAGATGAAGGAACAGTCATTGACCATATCCCGACAGATGCAACATTCAAGGTTGTTGAAATCCTTGATTTGGAAAATCACAGGGGAACTGTATCCATAGCAACAAATCTGCAAAGCAAAAGCATCGGTAAAAAGGGGATTGTAAAGGTTGGCGGAAAAAGCTTAACTCAAGATGAGTTCAATAAAATAGCGATTGTCGCGCCCGACGCAACTGTAAACATAATAAAGAATTATGATGTCAGGGAAAAAATAAAGGTAAAAACTCCTGATGTGATTGATAATGTTGTAAAATGCTCAAATCCCGTCTGCATAACAAACAACGAGCAAGTTGCCACTAAATTTTATGTTGTAAAAAAAGACCCCTTGAAGATTAAATGCCATTACTGTGAAAGAAGCATGGGCAAGGAAGATATTGAGATAATATAAAACAACCGTCCCGTCAGTTGACGACGGAAGACTTTTTACGAAAAAGATTTATCAAAAAAGTACCATCTTCGATGGCACGAAAAAATGTATTGGCGAGGCGGGTAGGGTGCCGCCGAGCACAAGAATTTGGCGAAGCCAGATTTAATATTAAATTTATAAAAGCAAAATATTAAACAAGATGCTACAAACAAACCTATGCAAAATAAAACTAAAAAATCCCACAATTCTTGCTTCCGGAATTCTTGGCGTGACAAAAGACAGCATTGGCAGGATTGGAAAAAGCGGAGCAGGGGCTGTGACGCTGAAATCATTGTGCCACGAGGAGAGGCAAGGGAATCCAAACCCGGCAATGTTTAGTTATGATGGTGTTTTTCTTAATGCTGTAGGGCTTCCAGGGCAGGGAATTGATTCTGCAATGAAAGACTTCCAGCGTCTTGATAATTTAAGCGTGCCTGTAATCGGGAGCATTTACGGCTACAAGATTGAGCAGTTTGGGGAAGTTGCAAAAAAAATGTCTTCTTTAAATCCGGCAATGATTGAGGTTGACATTTCATGCCCTCATCTTGATTATGGCAAGCCATATTACGCTGATGCGGAATTGACAGCAAAAATTACAAAAATTGTCAAGAGAAATTCCGGCAAAATTCCAGTCAGCATAAAGCTGAGCCCGAATGTTTACGACATTAAGGAAATTGCCCATGCCGCTGAAAAAGCAGGGACTGATTCAATAACCGCAATAAATGCAGCAAGCGGAATGCATATCAATATTGATGCGGGAAAGCCGGTTCTTGCGAATAAGATTGGAGGAGTTTCAGGCCCTGCGCTCAAGCCGATTGCTGTAAG
>Ga0105164_10001036_pt1 | contig 18082 bp, 13 predicted proteins | sample VDWuncwatermetaG_FD_89674 | JGI IMG/M metagenome (GOLD analysis project Ga0105164, IMG submission 89674) | Wastewater microbial communities from Netherlands to study Microbial Dark Matter (Phase II) - VDW unchlorinated drinking water | ecosystem: Environmental > Aquatic > Freshwater > Drinking...
CTCTTCAACACCCGCCACTTCCTGAAGCAGCATAATATCAACATTAAGAGCCTGAATGGCGCTTCGAAGGTAATCAAAACTCTTCTGCTTCTTCATCAAGGTTAGGCCCTGATGAATATTATAAGATAAGCACCGAATTTTGAGTGATTGAGCCACGGATTCATAATTTAAGCGGATTAGACCTAAACGTCTAGACTTGCTTGCCAATTAAACTAAACATCAGCATAAATCCGAGCGTTCGGAAAATATAGGTCCAGTAACCGGTACGAAGATGATATCGCCTCTGGTTAGGCGTTGCAGTACCGTTTCTGAGACGATAGCCCCAACCCATCATCGGAAAATACAGTACTAGGGCGAGCGTTGAAAAAAGAATATGCAGCTGGGGGAGAAGTCCCAACTCAAAGGATATTGCCTTGCCAATGGCGGAGCGTTGAACCTGAAGAAGGAGCACCAGCGCAATATCCATCATGATCGCCGTCAACATGAACGGAATATGCCACTCTCGTTTCGCCCTGAGAATGTAACCACCCGTCATGATCAACCAAGCCGCGCTGGCCCACATCATATAAATCGTCATCGGGCGACACTGTACCATCCCTTAGCACCGATGCATCTTTTTTAGTGACACACGATTGGTAGCTGGATTACGACAAAAGGATGGTCAAGAGCCTTTGCCATCGCCTTTTTCCAGCCATTGTTCTTCTCTCTTGCCTACTCTCTGAGACTTTGATCGCTGAAGTTTTTTGGAAAAGCGCTCAAAGCCCTCTAAAGGATGCCATCGAGGGCGAAGCTTTTTCGGTGGACCTTAACGATTTCCTGAAAGACGACGCTAAAGCTAAAGGATTGAAATTTGATTTTGTCGGAGATAAACCGCCATGGCTTGAGATCTCAGACCGAGCCATTCTTGGAGGGATTCCGTCGGTTCAAAATGTGAGAACCCTACGGTTTAAGATTACCGCCATCGAAGCCACAACGCCTCCCGTCACCGAAGTGATAACCTTCACCCTCAATGTGACAGAGGCTTCCGAGACGATTCAATGGGTCCAGGCCAGCCTTCAATTGCCACCCGCAAAAACTGGGTTGCCGTACACACAGACTCTGAAGGGATCCGTAATCAACCCTCTTGGGCGCCCCCTGACGTTCTCACTCATTAGTGATAAAACTTGGTTAACAGTCCATCCCGATGGAAAAATAGAAGGCACTCCCCCACGCTCCGACGGTGCCGAACCTGCCAAAGTTCATCAGTGGGTGGTTCAGGTGACTGACGAAACGTTCTCACCCAGAACCACCATCGTCATTCCCGTGGCCATTGGCAACGAACCGCCTTCTTGGAGACTTGAGCCCGGAAAAACTTCGATAGATCTTAGACCCGCTAAGGAAGGGGATTCCTACTTCGAGGACCTTGCAGAATTGGTCATGGATCCCGATGAGCAAGACCAACTTCAATTTACTTTGGAAGACGCCCCTCCATGGCTCCGTATCACCCCAGAAGGACAACTTCAGGGTCGGCCCAATGCGAATGATGCGGATCAAGTCCATAAGATCCGTGTCCGAGTGACCGATCAGAAATCTCCTTCGGTACTTGGATTATTGAATCTACCCGTAGTCCACGTTAACCATCTGCCAAAATGGAAAGTTTCGCCCATCGAAGACACCGTCAAAGAAGATAGCGAATGGAAATTAGACCTGCGCCCTTTTGTGTCGGATGAAGACCCTAAGGACTTTCTGAGTTTCTCAGTGGTGAGTGGTTTCACGTGGGCGACTCTGGACGCCACAGGCGTTATCCATGGAATCCCTCGCAAGGATCAGGTTCGAGAACTCCAGGTTTTTACCATTCGGGCCGATGACGGCCAAGGTGGAACCCGAGATGTGCAAGTTAAATTAACCGTGATTGAGGTAAACCACCCGCCGCAGTGGGACCAGGAAGAATTTGCGATCGAGAAGCGTGCGATGGTTGGCAAAGCCTTTAAGATTTCCATTGCGTCATTGGCCAAAGATATTGATCTCAACGACGCGCTTCATTTCTCAAGGGTTTCCCCTCCAGGTTGGGCTGATATCACTGCCGAAGGTGAGATCGCGGGCATTCCCAATGCGAGCGCCGAAGCGCGGACCACCGAACTTAAAGTTGAGGTCAGAGATAAAGAAGGCCTGACCGATCTTGCTATTTTTAAGATCGATGTGGATCAGGCAAATTCCCCACCGACTTGGAATCGCCCACTGATTAATCTTGGTAATCTCCAGGTTGGCGCTCCCGTTACCTTTGAACTGTCTACCGAAGTCTCTGACCCTGAGATGGACCCATTGGAATTTCACAAAGCGAGTGGTCCCGCGTGGCTTAGCGTCGATGAAGTTACGGGCCAGGTCCACGGGTCCCCTCCAGAAATCCCGCTTGGACCGTTTGTCGGGGAGTTTGAAGTTTCGGATGCCTACACGACTGTCCGCGTGGATTATTTTGGCAAAATCATCACAAAGGCGAACCAACCCCCGAAGGTCCCTGCAAACTTGAATTTCGCGTTGGCTTCGGGAGAAACTCGTCTCTTCTCAATTAAAGATCGAGTCACTGACCCAGAAGACGACGCACTGACATTCTCTTCAGGTGAAACGACCGACTGGGCGAAGCTATCACCCGATGGCATTTTAAAGCTCACCCCCGCCCGCGGCTTAGTCGGAAGCTATTCCTTCCGGTTTTCAGTCACGGATGGAACTCATAACGTCGGGGCTGTACTCACCTTGGACGTGACGGCGCCCACAGCGTTGCCACCGAAATGGAATGAAAATCCGATCTCAATCTCAATCAATGTGGGAGATACTCTCTCGATCAACATGGCCCCGAAAGTGACGAGCTTAAATGGCCAGTCACTTCAATTTAAGAAAATATCAGGGGCTTCCTGGGTGACTCTCAACGGAAACGGATCACTCACAGGGAAAGCCGAGTCTGCGCATATTGGGCAGAACCATTTCGGTATCGAAGCGACTAACCCCTATGGGTCCACACCCGCAACTCTCATCGTTGACGTGAAAGGCCCAGCCGAGCTCAAACAAACTCTGCGCCTGAGTGACAACGGCGAGAGGCCCGCTCAACTTGATATCCTTTGGGTCGTTGACCATTCACTCACGAGCCGACATTTCATGCGGCAATTTGACCAATCCATGAATGGCTTTTACGAGACCCTGAAAAGCAATGGCATCAGCACTCATGAAATGTTGCTATCGACGAATTACCAACAATGGCAAGGCTACCCTGTTTTTGAGAAAGGGACGTTTGTGTTCAGCGGCGTGAATGCCCCCGAAGAGTTGCGCCTTCGTATGAGAAAAATTGAATCCATGCGTTACGGCTCGTCACCCCTCTTCTCACTCTTGAATTTGTTGCGGCGATTACCCCGAATGGCAAAGGTATATCCCAATGAAATGGGCGCGTCCGACCGGCCTCTTCAAATTATCTTTCTCACCCAGCGAGCCGATGCGTATCAGAATTTTACCCGCACGTTCTCAGCTTCTCAAATCGGACAGGATATCCAATCGTCCTTAGCTCAAATGAAAATTCCCTACCGGTTGACCGGATTCTTGGGCAATTGCGCGCCGACGGATAACTGCGAATCCGAGCAGACACTGCATTTAGCCGACAAAAACGCGTACTCCTCAGCCTTCAAAGTGCTTTCAACGGTAACGGTTTCTCAAGAACACCCATTTGCTGATTTCTCTGCCAACTGGAAGACGATGACCGAGCATTGGCAAGCCAGCGCAACCGCACTCACCCACTCCCGAATTCTACTTGATCAACGGCCTTCTGATCGGGATTCGATTGTCGTCTCGCTCGACAATTACAAACTGGATTTGACCCATTGGAATTACCGCGACACCGCTCAGGTGATCGAACTCAATTGGGATAAAATCCCACTTTCATGGATCCGCAAAGATTCCGTGATCCTCGTTGAATATAAATAGTCTTGTCATTAGCCTAGAAATCTTCCACAATCTCTCATGTCGCTTTTAAGAGTCCTGCATTCTTATCGGCGGCCCTTAACCCGCTGCATCGGACCTCTTGGTTCGGTCTAGCAATCTCTAAGGAGACGACATCATGATCCCTTCCAAGCCCTCTAGTGAACTCTACAACCTTCCGATATCAGATTATTTTGGCGAATTAACGTTTGGCCTTGGCCAGATGCGGGAGAAATTGCCCCGAGAAGACTACCTCAATCTCCTTAAGACCTTGGATCAGGGCAAGAAACTGACTCGAGACACGGCCGATGCCATTGCCTCTGTCATTAAAGAGTGGGCCGTTTCCAAAGGCGCAACCCACTTCTGCCATTGGTTTCAGCCAATGACCGGGCTCACGGCAGAAAAGCATGATGCCTTTATTGCCATTCAACATTCCAATCATTCGGAACTCAGAGTCACCGAGCGTTTCACGGGCAGTCAGTTGATTCAAGGCGAGCCGGATGCTTCAAGTTTTCCAAGTGGCGGCATGCGATCCACTTTCGAAGCCCGAGGCTACACCGCGTGGGACCCCTCTTCTCCTATTTTTATAATCGAGGGGGAAACCGGAAAAACACTCTGCATCCCTTCTGTTTTTATTGGCTACCATGGGCAAGCCCTTGATTTAAAAACACCACTGCTCAGATCATGCCAAGCCGTATCCTCCGCGGCATGCGCCTTTCTAAAGGTTCTCGGAGACGTCGATGTTAAATCAGTCTCGGCAACGATTGGCGCTGAACAAGAATACTTTCTCATCGACCGAAAGTTTGTCGCCCTTCGTCCAGATATCATCATGACAGGACGAACCCTTTTGGGCGCACCGTCAGCACGAGGCCAACAACTTGAAGACCATTATTTTGGCGCCATTCCGACACGAGTTAAGACTTTCATGGTCGACTTGGAAACGGAACTCTACCGACTCGGCGTGCCGGTTAAAACTCGGCATAACGAAGTCGCTCCCAGCCAATTTGAATTAGCTCCCATCTTTGAGAATGTGAATATTGGCGTCGATCACAACACGCTCACCATGGAGACAATGAAACGAGTCGCAAATCGGCACGGATTAAGTTGCCTACTCCATGAAAAGCCCTTTGCCCGCATCAACGGCACCGGAAAACATTGTAATTGGAGTATTGCGAACGATAAGGGCGAGAACCTTCTTGAGCCAGGCACCACACCACATCAGAACTTGCGATTTCTCGCGGTCATGTCGGTTGTGCTCAGAGCCGTTCATCTTCATGCCGACGCGCTTCGCGCCTCAATTGCGTCTCCTGGAAACGACCACCGTCTTGGGGGCAACGAAGCGCCACCTGCGATCATGTCAGCCTTTTTGGGATCCCTGTTATCTAATATCTTAGACGATATTGAAACCGGCGTTGCGAGCAAAGCCACCGAAGCCGAAATCATTGACCTTAGCATCAGCCATATTCCAGATGTTTCGAAAGATTATACCGACCGCAACCGAACGAGTCCCTTCGCCTTCACGGGAAATAAATTTGAATTCAGAGCCGTTGGCGGCTCCGCAAATATTGCGGTGCCTGTGTCGATCCTAAACGCTGCGATCGCTGATGCCTTCTTAGACGCAACAGCAGAACTGGAATCTCTGATCGCGACCAAAGGAAAAAGAGACGAAGCTGTGATGGCGCTCATCCGCAAACTTGTCACCGACCACAAGGCAATTCGCTTTGAGGGAAATAATTATTCAGAAGAATGGAAAAACGAAGCCGCTAAGCGAGGCCTGCCCATTTTACCCACCTCCGTCGAGGCCCTTAAAGTCTTTAACGACGATAAAGCAACGGCGTTTCTGGTCCGAACTAAAGTCCTTTCCAAAGCGGAAGTCAGCTCGCGCTACCACGTCTCGGTCGAACGCTATAACAAAACCATTCAGATCGAACTCGATACCTTAGCAGATCTGGTTCAGACGTTTATAATCCCCGCCGTCGAAAAGCAAATCCTCGCTGTCGCCAACGTGGCTAACGCCATGAGCGGAGATAAAGCCAAGAACGCAGCCGAGTCCCGCCTGAAACCACTCGAGACTGAGTACGCCAATATCTTAATGGCTCTTGATAAACTTCAGAAAATCGTAACTGAAGTGCATTCCTCAGGCCATAACGAAGCCAAAATCATGACGCTACTCAGTGAAAAAGCCATTCCGGCCGCTGATCAACTTCGTGAACACTGTGACCGAACCGAACTTCTCGTGGCAGACGAAATATGGCCACTGCCGAAATATCGAGAGATGTTACTCGCCCATAATATTTCGTAAAACGGGTGGGATGGATTATTTGAAATTAAAGACAATAGTCGCGAGAGTCAGTAGCGCTCTCGTGTTGATGGAAGAGCTGGGGTCGTTATCGGCCTGAATGTCGGCCAATCCAACATCGTAACGAAGGTTGAGCCCGAAGGACATATTGTTCTTCGCGTGAAACCCCATCCACATTCCCATGGAAAGGCCATAATCATTTTTGAATGAATCCTTCATGGGCGTGTACACCCCTTGAGATTCGCGGGTGGCGGATAAAAGAAAGGACGCAATCCAAGGGCCCGTCTCGAACATGAGATAATTGGTGGGACGCCATCTCAGAAGCACGGGAAAATTTAAATAATCCAGCTGAAAATTAGAAACAACCCCAGGACTCATCAGATCATAGGATTTTGTAATATGCAGAATATCTAGGCCCAACGAAAGTTTTGGCAGCAGAGCCACTTCCGCCCCAACACCGTAGGTCAAGCCCGTTCGGCTCGAAATACTGGAACTCAACCCCGAGGCGGTGTTATGAGCAAACGCAAAACCACCATAAAGGGACAGACTCAGACGAGCGTTGTTTGCGCCTTCAGCTAATGCAGTCGCCCCCGTCCCCATTAGCCCAATGAATAGGATCGCCCTAAGAATCACCCCACACTCCTTCAAGTAGTTATCGGCTTTTTCCCTAAAACATCCATAACGCGACGCGCACTACACCGGGAGGCTTTTCAGTTTCAACGACGACTTGGCTTGTTTCAGAAGTTGGGCAGCGTTCTTAAGGCTAGTATCGGTGAGTTCAGCGCCTGAGAGCAATCGGGCGATTTCTTCTTCGCGCTCTTTGGCCACGATGGCTCGGATCTGGGCTTTGGTGCGGTCACCTACTCCCTGTTTCTCAGCAAGGTAATGGCTTCGTGCATAGACCGCGACCTGAGGCAGATGGGAAATGCAAATGACCTGAAAGTCTTGGGCGAGTTGAGCGATCTTTCTGCCGACGACATCAGCGACTCTGCCGGAAATCCCGGAATCAATTTCATCGAATACCAGCACGCAAGTATTGGCGTCCGCAGCCAAGACTTTTTTAAAGGCAAGCATGATTCGAGATAACTCACCCCCCGATGCAATGGTCGCAAGCGGTAAGGGGCTTTCGCCCGGGTTGGATCTTAATAGGAATCGAGCGCGCTCAAGCCCCACTGGGTTAACGCCAATCAGTTGAACCCTGAGAGATTCCCACCGCCTGACAAGTCCCACCGGGAACCCGTCGAGGTTCAGGGTCCAATCCTTCTCCGAGGGCTTTAACCATTCAACGCAGAGGCTAGCCCCAGGCATCGACAGCTGCTTAAGCTCCCCATTCACCTGTTTTTCAATTTTATCAGATGTCTTCTTTCGTAAATCTGATAACTCCGCCGCCGTGACGCTATAGTCACTAGCCAAACCCTCGAGGCTTTTTATCGTCGAATCCACTTGGTCGACTAGACTGTCCAGCGTCTTAAGCCGGAGACTCAAAGCTTCCCAATGCTCGACCAGACTTTCAATCCCTCGAACTCGGTTCTTACGAAAAAGCTCGTGGTAATCAGACAGACGCTTCTCGGACGCCTTTAAGACGTCTTCGTCTACCGACAGATCAGATGCCTCTTTGGATAACTCAAAATGCAATTCAGTTAAGACTTCGACGCTATCAAGAAGCACGGACGCCTTAAGCTCATAACGATCTCCCAATTTCCCCAGTTCAAGAGCGACTTTCTTAAGCGCAGCCGGGAGATTTTCTTCCGAATCCCAGGCCGATAGGATTTTCGAGTACTGTTCTCGTCTTTTATCCAACGCATGCGTTTGATCACACAGATCATTCATGCGATTAAAATCTTCTAGTGAAGGGTTAAATTTCTGAAGTTCATCGCAACGAAATCTAAGAAAATCGGCCTGATCCAATTCCCTAAGATACGTTTCTGCGGCCAAACGAATCGTGCTAACACCTTGGTCGATTTCTTGGGCGAGAGCACTCACCTTCTTTGCCAGAACCGGTTTTTCTAAAAGAGCGTCTAAATAGGCGGGGTGATGGCTCTCGTGGAGGAGTTTCTGATTCTCATGCTGACCAAAGATATCCACCAGAAGGATCCCAATTTCCCTTAGCCGGCCCACACTCACAGGCTGATCGTTGATCCATGCCTGATTTCGCCCTGAAAGGGTCATCTCGCGCCGTAGGGTGACGCCACCCTCGACGGCATTACCCAGTGCGGCTAACGCAATCGAAGCGGGGTGTGTCTTAGCGATCTCAAAGACCCCAATCACCTTGGCTGCCTTCGCCCCTTTGCGAACCATTTCCGGACTCGCCTTACCGCCCATCAGAAAATGGAGTGATCGGATTAAAATCGACTTACCCGCTCCAGTTTCCCCGGTAATGACATTGAACCCCGGGCAAAAGCGGACCTGCATCGACTCAATCAGCGCCACCCCCTCAACCGAAAGCTCAACTATCATTCTTCACGAGGTACCACGGCGGTAAGCCCTTGGTCAAAGCTCTTAAGGTACAAGCTCTTAAGGTACCTACTCACTTGCGGGCCCTAAAGTATACAGTGCGATTCGCACTGTATACTTTTAGGGCCCGCAAGTGAGTAGGTACTAAATGGGCTGGGTTAGCTTATTTTTTTTAAACTGAAAATCGAGGGATTCTCCCTTAACCGTAACTTTGACTTTTGCGCCTGCCACCAACTCCCCAAAAAGAATGGGGTCCACGAGCGGTTTCTTGATATTCTCGTTGATGGTTCGGGCCATGGGCCTAGCGCCATAGGCTGGATCAAAGCCCTTCGCCATGAGCCAACGTCTTGAGGCGTCATCAAATTCAATCTGGATTTTCTTCTCCATGAGTTGATCTGAAAGCTCTTTTAAGAACTTATCCACAACTTTCAAAAGCACCTCTTCTGATAATTCATGGAATGAAATCACAGAATCCAAACGATTCAGAAATTCAGGGGCAAATAACTTCTTTATCGCTGACATGGCTTTGGCTGATCCGCCATCAGGCCGAATCCCAATCCCACGTTTCGCGATCTCAGAAGCCCCAGCGTTTGAAGTCATCACCAAAATGATTTGAGTGAAATCGACGACTTTGCCATTGGTATCCGTTAACTTTCCGCTATCCATGATCTGCAACAAGATATTGGTCACATCCGGATGAGCCTTTTCAATCTCGTCTAAGAGAAGAACCGCATACGGCGACTTACCCACGGCCTCCGTCAGAAGGCCACCCTGATCGTAGCCAACATAACCAGGCGGGGCACCCAGTAGTCGAGACACGGTGTGTTTCTCCATGTACTCGCTCATATCAAAGCGAAGAAGCTCGCACCCCAGCGCCTTAGAAAGCTGCCGACTCACCTCTGTTTTCCCAACTCCAGTGGGACCCGTAAAAAGATAACACCCCACGGGGCGGTTTGGGTGACCCAACCCGCTTCGTGATAATTTGATGCTGGAAACAAGACTATCAATGGCCTTATCCTGCCCAAAAATAGCCGCCTTAAGTTGCGCTTCGAGACCCTTAAGATGGGACTGATCTTCAATGGACACGGTTTTTGCGGGAACCTGGGCAATGGATGATACGACCGCCTCAATATCCTTCATCGTCACGATCACTGGCTCGTCAGTCTCTGCCTTTAACCGCAACCTCGCCCCCACCTCATCCACGACATCAATCGCCTTATCCGGTAGCGGCCTACCCTGAATATACCGAGACGATAATTCAATCGCCGCCTGAAGCGTATCAATCGGATAATTCACCTTATGAAACGCTTCGTAGCGGGCCTTTAAGCCCTCTAAGATCTTAAGCGCCTCGCTCTGACTTGGCGGCTTAATATCAATCCTCTGAAATCGGCGAGTGAGTGCCAAGTCTTTCTCTAAGAATGTCCTAAAATCCCGATAAGTCGTCGAACCAATGACGGTCAGACTTCGATTCGCTAAACTGGGTTTAAGAAGGTTGGCGGCATCCATCGATCCCGAGCCGACGGCACCCGCGCCCACTAATAGGTGCATCTCGTCGATGAATAGGATCGCTCGCGGCTCTTTTTCCATTTCTTTCAAAATCGACTTGAGCCTTGCCTCAAAATCTCCGCGAAACTTTGTCCCAGCAACCAAAGCCCCCATGTCTAAGGAATAAATCACAGCTTGCGACAGAGGTCCCTTTACCTTGCCCTGAGACAGGGCGATGGCAAGCCCATCTGCAATCGCGGTCTTGCCGACGCCAGGTTCACCGACTAGAAGAACATTATTCTTCGTTCGTCGCGATAGGATTTGTAAAACACGTTCAATCACATCCTCTCTACCAACCAACGGGTCCAGTAGACCCTCACGGGCACGTTCATTGAGATTAATCGTATAAGCGTCGAGCGCTGACTCAACCTTTGGTTTCGAAGGCGGTTTCTCTCCTGAAGACACTCTTGGCGGTGACTCAGATTCTGAATCGGAGTCTGAATCCGATTCCCCCACTTCAAAATCAGAATCAGATTCTGAAGTCGTATCCGAATTTTCAAAATAACCATGCGAATAAAAGTGAATCGCATCAAAACGAGTCACCCCTTCATCTTCCATAAAACTCACCGCATGAGATTCTTCTTCTTTTAAGAGTGCGATTAAGAGATGCCCCGAGGTCACCCACTGCCGGTCGGCACTCGTTACCTGCACCACCGCGCGCTGCAAAACTCGGTGAAACGCAACACTGAGCGTAGGCTTCCACTCGATCCCCTGTTCCACTGGCATTTGGGTCGTATCCACTTTAGGGCAATGCGAATCAAGATACTCTTTCACGCGGGCTCGAATTCTTTTATCATCGGCGCCACATGCCCTTAAGATATCGACGATTTCAGAGTCATCAAGCATGGCAATGAGCACGTGCTCTAATAAAACAAATTCATGCCGAGCCTCAACCGCGATCTTCACGGCTTGATTGAGGATGGATTCAACTTCCGGTGTGAGTTGCATTTTATGCCCTTTCTACCGTGCATTTCAGTGGATAATTATTCTGCTTGGAATAATCGTTCACCTGATAAGCTTTTGTCTCAGCCACTTCAAAAGGGTACGTGCCCGCAACTCCGCTCCCGGCCCGATGCACTTCAGTCATAAGGCGAGTGGCCTCTTCAATCCCTTTAAGAAAAAACTTCTGCAAGATATGAATGACGTACTGCTGAGGCGTAAAATCATCATTCAAAATCACCACCCGATAAAACGCAGGCGTCTGAGTCTTAGGCCGAGTGGCTGTGGCAACACCGGTGTCCTGCTCAACTTGATGTTCTGTCTGATTATTTGAACGCTCGTCCTCGTTCATATCTTAAAACCCTCTCCTTATAGTGTGTCCACGCTGCTTAGAAAGGCAAGTGGGAACGCTATCAGGCTACAATGACTTATCGGGAGATCTCTAGAAAACCATAAGCATTTCCACATCTTACTTAGCAACCTTATCGTAGCCATTCACAAATGATAACAAATTCTTCTCTCGGAGCGTCATCTTCCATGACAGCGTGAATATATTTGCTAATTCTGAAAGTGGGTTGGGGGTATAGTTTCTTTGAGCTTCAGAGTTCTTGCTATCCCTCAAAAATAATTGGGTTTGGGTGCGACCGGGAATCGCACTCTTATTTTAGGGGGCTTAATGAATAGCATCTTTGGGGCTATCTATAACTTATTGCTCACGTGTGCCGTAATTGGTGTTCTGGTAGGTTGCCAGCAAGCGCGGGAACCAGAAATAGGTTCGAATGTTGTCACAAACAAAGACCATTCGGTTGATCAACGCATTGGCGACGACACTCAAGGTTACGAAGTCATCGGTCAGGATACTCTCAACGGCAAATTAAAAAACGGGCAGATTAAATTCCCTTCGTCGGACGCTGCCCAACGAGCCCTCAGAGAGCAGACCGTCGCCGTCGACGCATCTGAAGATAATAACGCAGCACCCGAAGTCACCAGCCGAGCCGCGATTTTTCTAGGCTTTCCTATCGGGCTTCTGGAAGAACACCAACTCTTCGGGGCCGTGATCACGAAAGTCTCTGACGCCGCCTCGGAATCCCTAGGCCGTCTGAAGCTATCGGATTTAACCCCGATTCACGTTCGACCGATCTTAGGTAAACTGCCCACAGGCGACATGGTGTTGATCCTAGACGGCTGTATCATGAACTGTTCTGAGACCTCAGCGACAAGCCCACTGATCAATATTCCAGTGGTCGGTGTGGATGTCGCCAAGCAATTAATTTACTTAGATCTAGGAGCCTTGGGCTCGGCTCTGAACTTGGCGCAGATGATGGACCCCACCGGCGCGTACACCAAGCTTAAAACTAAGGTGAGCGAAACACAGCTTTTTGATTACTCGTATTCCACGCTGGTCTTTGACATCAAGACCACCATGATACCAATCGGGACCGCAGAAGCCGATTCTGAGACAGCGCCCACCACGGATATTACCGCCCGGTGGTACCTACGGCTCGCGTCCGGATCTAACCCTGCCTTTATTTCAAGAAAGGAAACGGATGATGTGGGATTCTTCATGACCGAAAGAGTGAAGGAACCCAAAATCATGCGGCATTCGTTACAGAAAACGATGGCCCAACCGGCTGCGGTAAAATACTACATCAAAAACGTACCGCTCGAGTTTCGCCCAGCGATTCAGGCGGCATTTGATGATTGGAATAAGGTTTTTGAAAAAGAACTCAACACCAAGTTGATTCATTATGAATTCATCGAAACCACAGACCCTCGATATGGCATCTTGGTCGCTGGAGATATTCGTTTCAATATCCTCGAATGGGATCTCGATAACCGAGCCCCGTACGGTGGTCTTGGACCCTCGGTTGCAAACCAATACACTGGCCAGATCATGACATCCAATGTCCTTCTCCAGGGCCCCCACATCGTAAAACTCTATTCCGAATGGTATAAACTCGGGCCAGTCATCGCCGCACTTCAAGAGTCTGGGGATATCGCCGGCGCAAACCGGGAGCTGATGAAATTTGAAAAGTCGATCGCCTCTCAGTCTCAAGCCATGCCTCAGTTAGATTTGCGACTAGGCACGATCGCCTTTCGAATCCCGGCACAGATGCCATCCTTTCATGACCCTCTCTTTCAAAGAGTGGATTTCGACAATGTTCCAGTCGGTATTTCGTATGCCGACTATATGGCCGGATACTTCCAAGAAATGGTGGCCCACGAACTTGGGCATAACCTTGGCCTGAGGCATAATTTCAGAGGCAACCTAAGCGACGATAACTCTCGAACGGAAGGGAGTGTCTCGCATTCCATTATGGAATACCTTGGACGAAACTACAGACACTTAAATCGAATCAGTTCTTACGACGTCATGGCCATTAAGTACGGCTATGCCGGCACACAGCCGACAGTTAAAGGCTCCTACTGCACCGATGAAAACGTCGCTGAAGCGTCGATTTTAGATGCCTCACCGGAATGCTCTCGCGATGATGCGACCAACGACCCCTTCTCGTTCTTTGAGAATCGGTTAACTCGGGCCATTGACCTTCTTCTTAACCGAGGGACCGACCAAGCTCCCGAGTGGACAATCAATGACATGACGCGTGAATTTGATCCCATTATTAAGGGCCTAGCGCTCTACGCCTCGACGTCCATTCACACGGGACCCTTCTGGACCAACTTCTATGGCAAACCTGGAAGACCGACTGCGGCACCCGACGTCAAAGCCTATGTCCTTAGCCGGCTAAAATTACAACTCTGTGACCCGGCGCTCATCCAGATGATTCTCAGTAAGGCAGACGCCGTAGCCTCATTAAAAACTCAGAGATCCTTAGACGCCCTGCTGAAGCAGGTCGACAGCATCGTTCGGCAAGTCAGCGCATTTAGTAGCGCTGAAATTAGCTGCACGCCCTAGAAATTTCTGTTCAGGCCCAGAAGTATTCCTTACAATACTTCTGGGCCCATGGAACATCTTAGACACTTACTCAAACGCAGCTACCATCAGCTTAAAGGGCTCAATTACAAACAACTCGTTCAGCTTCAGCTTCAGCTGCGCCCTCATCTAGAAGGCGTCCCCTACTGGATCGCTGCGATCTTAGTAGCCCTGATCGCCGTGATCTATTCGAGCGCTTTTCATCTTTCGACGGATATCGCTAGATACCTCGCAATCAACTACCCCTACATCCTATTTATGCTAAGCCCCATCTGCTTTGCACTCTCTGTCACACTGGTTACCCGATACGCCCCGCCGGCCGGCGGCACTGGAATTCCAAAAGTCTTAAGCGCCCTTCATTGCGACCCGCAATTTGAGGCAGAGAAGGTGCATAGTTACCTCAACACTCGGGTTGCCACGGTGGTCATGCTGAGCTCGCTCTTAGCAAGCCTCGGGGCCGGTGCCTTGGGTGCCGAAGGCCCGATTGTGCATATCTCGGCGTGCATTTTCTATTATGTCGGCAAACAATTTCATAAGCTCTGGCCCTACGTCGAACATCGCTCCTGGATTGTTGCCGGCACTTCCGCGGGAATCGCGGCAGCGTTTAACGCGCCCTTAGCAGGAGTTGTTTTCGTTCTCGAAGAACTCTCTACCCAGTACTTCCAACAATTTAAAACCGTGATTTTCTCCGCCACCATCATCGCTGGCATCATCGCCCAGTGGCTTTCCGGAAGGCAGTTATTTTTTGGATACCCCAAAACGGGCGTCGTCCCATTTTCGTCGATACCTTGGGCGATTTTAGTTGGAGTCACCTGTGGAGTGCTTGCGTACCCTTTTCATCTCATGCTCAGAAAAAAATTCCACATGGCTTTTTCAAAATATTTTAAAACTAAAATTGGTTTTGCAGCCTTTGTAGGGCTTTCGATCACCTGCCTCGCGGTTTTCGTTGACCCTTATATCCCGGGAGGCGGAGTTGGTGTCGCCGAGCGACTGCTTTTTCATCATGAAAACACCGCCTCGTGGAGTCTCATCTTTGGTCGGCTAATTGCCACCGTGATGTCCCATTTGAGCGGCGTTGCAGGCGGATTTCTAGCCCCGTCGATTGGCCTTGGTGCGGCGATCGGCTCAAAAGTCGCGCAGCTCACCAATTACGTTCAACCTCAGCTTCTGATTCTCGTTGGCATGGCCGCCTTCTTAAGCGCCATCATTAGGGCGCCGTTCACTGCCTGGGTCATTGTCATGGAAATGACCGACCGGCACTCTGCCATCTTTCCCCTTATGATTGCCTCTGTCTTTTCATATGGAACGGTGAGTTTCTTGCTCAAACATTATAATCAACCTACGGCACCGACTCCACCGGGGTCGCCGTTGCCAACAACCTCAACCCTTGGGATACCTTCATGACTGACGACGCTAATAAACTCAGCCCTGCTCTTCTTAAAAAAACCTACCGCCAGGGATATTTTCCAATGCCAGACCCTGATACCGACGAAATTCTTTGGTTTCGCCCAGACCCCAGGGCCGTTATCCCACTCGACGCTTTCCACTGCTCTCGTTCCTTAAAGCAGACTTTGAATTCTGGAAAATACCGCATCACCCACGACACGGCTTTCAAAGAAGTGATGGTCTGCTGCAGCCAACGAGAAAACACCTGGATCAACGAAGAAATCCTAGAAGCCTACACCGCTCTTTTCCACGAGGGCAGCGCCCACTCCATTGAAGTCTGGCAAGAGAACGACCTAGTAGGCGGTGTCTACGGAGTCACTCTGGGTGGGGCATTTTTCGCAGAATCTAAATTTCATTTTGAAACAGACGCCTCAAAAGTCGCCCTTTACCATCTTGTCGAACGCCTTAAACGCCAAGGCTTTAAACTTCTCGAAGTCCAATTCATCACGGACCATCTCAAATCCTTAGGCGCCATTGAAATCAACGACCGCGAATACCAATCTCAGCTCCGAGACGCCATCTCCCTCCCCGTCACTTTTTCCTAAAGGTACGGCCTTACTTCAGGATGCGGATAACTTGGCGCAGATTGACAGAATCTTGAAATTCCGTCGTCATAAGAGGATATGAAACTCATACTGATTCTTATTTGCAGTGCATCCGTTTTTGCCAATCCCTTGCAATCTCATTTCGAATGCAAGCCGCAGGGCAATGGGCGCTACCGACCCTACTACCTCGAGGCGATTCAAAATGGAACAGCGTTTAAGGACTATAGCAAAACCTCCAAAGGCCAACTTGGGCAGAACGCCATGACGTCTCTCAACGAATGCGAATTTGCGATCACGGCGGCAAATCATGAATTTGGTGTCGTATGCAGCCGCACTGGGTTAGATGGCTGGAAGCCGACCCTTTACACGGGCACAAGCCCAGGCCGAGCCGACTTTGGTTATCTCGGTGGCTCGTCGATCATGGATTTTGATGATTGTTTACTCGCGACTCAGAAGTCCAGCCGCAAGGGGGTCTGCTTCTGGGGCGGCAGCCAATGGCATATCTCGCCGATTGATCGTGAGGGCATCATCGCAGGCCCGTTTCGTTCCGTGGAAGAGTGTGTCACCCACACAGGCGCATCTACGATAACTTCGATTCCACTGCAGTGATTTTATCCTTCATCGACTGCACCTTGTCCGTGCGAGTTCCAATTTTAAGCGAACTTGAGATGCGGGCGACGCCCTGAGCATGGAGAGTCTCATGGCATTTTTTTATCACCCTCATCACATCATCCCATTCGCCTTCGATATTCGTTCCGTAGGCATGCATCTGGGTGTGAAGGCCACTGCCTCGAAGGATTTTCTGCACTTCGGCAATTTCATTGGAAACCGACACACCACTTCCGATGGGAATAACGCAGAGATCCACGATGACATTGAGTTTAGCCATGAAGCTAGCGTACTCGATTGGCTCTGATCCCGGCAAATGGGAATGTTTCCTGACCAAACTCTCACACAACGCAGATACTGCGCTCAAACAAACACCCTACACTCTGAGCATGATACTCAGTGATCTGCATATCCACTCCACCTTCAGCGACGGCAAGATGGCAATTCCAGAAATCGTTGATCATTATGGATCACGAGGGTTTCAATGCATCGCCATTACCGATCATGTTTCTGAATCCACGACAGCCATCGGAGTGATCGCTCAGAATCTTCAGCTATCACTCTCACCAGCACTTTTTCCGATCTACCGTGAGATCTTGCGCACCGAAGCGGCACGAGCCTGGGATCAGTACCGAATGATTGTCATCCCAGGCCTAGAGCTCTCCAAAAATTCCATCTCAAATCACCGTTCGGCTCATATCTTAGCCCTTGGGGTTACCGATTATATTTCGGCCGATGGCGACGTGACGGACATGATTAGTCGCATCCACGCCCAAGGCGCCCTTGCGATCGCAGCTCACCCTGTTTCAACGCGCAAATGGGAGAAACAGACCTTTCATTTATGGAATCGCCGCCAAGAATTAGCCACCCTCTTTGATGCTTGGGAAGTCGCCAGCGGCCCCTTTCTCTTCGATGAGGTGAAAGCAAGTGGCCTGCCCATGTTAGCATCCAGCGACCTTCATAGTCTCAAACAGATGACTTCATGGAAGACAGTCTTTGAATGCGAACTTCATCGCGACGCCATTTTTCAAGCGATTCGACGGCAGAAATTAAGTTTTTTATATTATCAAGACAAGGAGACGAAGCGTGCTCACCACACTCGCCCTAACCTTCTCGAGCCTCGTTTTAGGGTGCACCCTTCTTGGGACCCTGGTTTCGGTGTGGCGGTATAAGGCCCGCGGCCGGTATTGCCCGCTGCCTCCCCAGGAACTTCCTATCTCAATTTTAAAGCCACTCAAAGGCTTCGATGATGGGCTAAGACGCAATTTGGAATCCTTCTTCGAACTAAGATTTTTCAAATATGAAATCCTCTTTGGAATTGATTCTGTCGACGATCCAGCGGCAGAAATTGTAAAATCTCTGATAACGCGC
>Ga0105164_10001037_pt1 | contig 18080 bp, 18 predicted proteins | sample VDWuncwatermetaG_FD_89674 | JGI IMG/M metagenome (GOLD analysis project Ga0105164, IMG submission 89674) | Wastewater microbial communities from Netherlands to study Microbial Dark Matter (Phase II) - VDW unchlorinated drinking water | ecosystem: Environmental > Aquatic > Freshwater > Drinking...
AACAGCGACAGCGCAGCCCAAATACCAGGAAGGGTTTGCCCCGCTTCCTGGCGGATTTAAATACGTACCTTTTAATAATCTCGATGCGCTTAAATCTGCAATAACTGATAAGACCGCTGCAATAATGCTTGAATTAGTGCAGGGCGAAGGCGGTATAAACGTAGTTGATAAAGATTATGCCTTAAAATTAAGGCAGTTATGCGATGAGAAAGAGATACTTTTGATAGTTGACGAGGTTCAGACAGGCATGGGTAGGACAGGCACGATGTTTGTGTTTAAGCAATACGGCATCCTGCCTGATGTCATGACCCTGGCAAAATCGCTGGGCGGCGGCATGCCGATAGGCGCAACTGTCATAGCCAGAAAATATTCAGATGTGCTCGAGCCAGGCACGCATGCTTCAACTTTCGGCGGGAGCCCTATTGTTTGTTCTGCTGCATTGGCTGTATTTGAAGCGATAAAGAAAGAAAAATTGCTCGCTAACGTAAAGAAGACAGGCGATTACCTAAGAGGCTTGCTCTTGTCACTCAAGGATAAGTATAAATTTATAAAAGAGGTCAGGGGCCCGGGATTTATGTTGGGCGTAGAACTTACCATAGCCGGAAAAGATATAGTGCAGGAGTGCATTTCCAAAGGGTTACTGATAAACTGCACTCACGATAAGGTGTTAAGGATAATGCCGCCTTTACAGGTTACAAAACAGGAGATAGATAAGGCGATAGGTATCCTGGACGAGGTTTTGCATAAACAAACATTGAGATAAATGAAAAGAGCGGAAAGGCGAGGGGACACAGGAACGTGTCCCCAAGGGGATCGTGAAAATGAAGAGAGACCTGATATCAATAAAAGATTTATCGCAGGATGAAATTAAACATATATTTGACCTGACAGATAGGTTAAAGACAGATCCAAAGGCAATAGGTATGCCTTTGGTGGGCAAGTCTATGGCTATGATTTTTCAGAAGCCGTCAAACAGGACAAGGGTTTCATTTGAGGTGGGTATGACACAGCTGGGAGGCCATGCCATATATCTAGGGCCTGATACGATAAAGCTCGGAGAGAGAGAAACAACCTCTGACATAGCCAAGACGCTTGCCAGGTACCTTGATATTATAGTGGCAAGGGTTTTTGCCCATCAGGATGTTATCGATCTGGCTAATCATTCAACGATTCCTGTGGTAAACGGTTTGAGTGATTTATCGCATCCATGCCAGGCGCTGGCTGATGCTTATACTATCAGAGAGAAGGCGGGTAAGTTTGGCGGCGTGAAACTGACGTTTGTGGGCGACGGAAACAATGTTGTGAATTCGCTTTTATATACGGCGGGCAAGATTGGCCTGGATTTTTCAATCGCTACGCCTAAAGGTTATGAGCCGGATAAGGAGATTTTTAATCAGGCCCTGGGTTTTGCGAAAAAAACAGGCGCAAAGATTACTTTGTATAATAATCCCGAAGAGGCTGTAAAAGGCGCTGATTTTATTTATACTGATGTGTGGGCGAGTATGGGCCAGGAAAAAGAGGCGCTGAAAAGAAAAAAGGTTTTCAAGAATTTCAGCGTAGACACCAAACTGGTCTCGTTCGCGAAAAAGGATTGCAAAATAATGCACTGCCTTCCCGCTCACAGAGGTGAGGAAATAACAGATGAGGTTATAGACAGCAAAAATTCAATAGTATTCGATGAGGCGGAAAACAGGCTTCATGTACAGAAGGCAATTTTAATCTGGCTTTTAGTGGAGATATAAAAATGAAAAAAATAGTACTTGCGTATTCAGGAGGCCTTGATACATCCTGCATAGTAAAATGGCTTAAAGATAGAAACTGGGATGTTGTGTGTTTTGTGGCTGATCTGGGCCAGGGGCTGGGTAAGCCCCCCTCGGGGGGCAGGGGCGAAGACCTTGATCTGATAAAGAAAAGGGCTGTTGCTGCAGGCGCGTCAAAGGTTTACATAAGCGATTTAAAGGCTGAATTCGTCAATGATTTTATTGTACCTGCACTGAAGGCAAACGCCATATACGAAGGTAAATATCTTTTGGCCACTGCTCTTGGCAGGCCTTTGATCGCAAAATATCTTGTTGATATCGCTCATAAAGAAAAAGCAAGCGCGGTTGCTCACGGCTGCACAGGCAAGGGTAATGACCAGGTAAGGCTGGAAGTCACTGCAAATATCCTGGACGCAAAATTAGAGATTGTGGCGCCTGTAAGGATATGGGAATTCAAATCAAGGGAAGAAGAGATAGATTACGCGCTTAAAAACAATATTCCCATAGAGCAGACAAAAAAGAAATCATACAGCCTGGATAAAAATATCTGGGGCGTATCCATAGAGTCAGGAGTTTTGGAAGATCCGTGGGTTGAGCCGCCTGCTGATTGTTATCAGTGGACTGTGTCACCTGAAAAAGCGCCTGACAAACCGGTTTATCTGGAGATAGAATTTGAAAAAGGCGTGCCGAAAAAGATTAACGGTAAGTCATATTCAGGGATAGAGTTGATCGATAAACTGAATGATTTGGGTGGAAAGCACGGCGTCGGCAGGGCAGATTGCATCGAGAACAGGCTTATCGGAATAAAATCAAGAGAGATTTACGAGGCGCCTGCAGGCACGATACTTTTTTTGGCGCATAAAGAATTAGAGGCGCTGGTCCTGGACAGGGAAATAGCGCACTATAAGGAAACAGTATCGTTAAAATACAGCGAACTTGTTTATTTCGGGTTGTGGTATTCCGATTTAAGGCTCGCGTTGGATAAATTCGTCGAGGAGACGCAAAAAAACGTTACAGGCGTCGTAAGATTAAAGCTTTACAAAGGCAACTGCATCGTTGCCGGAAGAAAGTCGCCACATTCATTGTATAAGAAACACCTGGCAACTTATTCTGAAGGCGATAAATTTGATCAGAAGCTGTCGGAAGGTTTCATAAAACTTTTTGGCATGCCGTTTAATAAATAATTTCAGGAGAAAACCCGCGAGAAAAACGAGGGAAATATGGCTAAGAAGCTTTGGGGCGGAGAATTTAAAAAAAGATTAGAACGCATAAAGAGTTTTGAGAGAAATGAACTGCGTGGTTTGTCGATTGAACAAAAATTCCGACAGTTTGCAGCTATATTAGGCATAGGATCAGGCTTGGGATTAAAAGCCGATAGTGATGATGGAGTGCTTAAAATTCGTTCAAGATGGGTTTCTTTAAAGAAAGGTTTACATAATGGAAGAAGCCAGCGTTAAACATTTACTTGAGCCTTTGTCTGATTTACAGAAATTGATGGATAAATGTAAGTGCCCCTGGATGGTGATAGGCGGTATGGCAGCTAGTTTGTTAGGAAAACCGCGCTTTACGGCAGATGTTGACATAGTTGTCTTGATAGACGATGAGTATGTTTCGCATATTTTAGAATTAGCCGAGCAACTTGGTTTTAAGGCAAGGCCGAAAAATCCTGTTGAATTCGCTGAAAAGAACAGAGTTTTATTGCTAAGACATGAAAAAAGCAGAATAAATATAGATATTTCGTTGGGCCTTTTGCCGTTTGAGAAAGAGGCTATAGCAAGAAGCAAACAATATAGAATAAGGAATGTAGTTTTTAATTTACCTACGCCTGAAGATTTGATAATTTTAAAGGCAGTAGCTCATAGGCCTAATGATATTATTGATATACAGCATATTATTGAAAATAATCCAAATTTAGATATAAAATATATAAAAGAAACTGTTAGAGAATTTGCTAAGGCTTTAGAAATGCCAGAGATATTAACGGAAACAGAATCTATTTTGAATAAATTAGCGAGGTAAAAAATGACTAAGAAACTTTGGGGCGGGAGGTTTAGCAAAAACACAGACCCTATGGCAGAAAAATTTACATCCAGCATTTATACGGATATCGCATTAGCAGAATACGATATCATAGGCAGTATTGCGCACGCGAAGATGCTCGGCAAATGTAACATAATACCCAAAAAGGACGCCGCAAAAATAGTAAAAGGCCTTAAGGCGATTTTAAAAGATTTCGACAGCTGTAAAATAAAAATAGACCCTAGAGCGGAAGATGTCCATACGCTTGTGCAGGATTTGCTTAAGAAAAAAATCGGCGACGCTGCTAAGAAAGTTCACACAGCCAGATCCAGAAACGATCAGGTAAGCCTGGATACAAGGATGTTTGCCAGAGATTTCCTGTGCGCCTTGGGAGGCAGCATAAATAATCTCCAGGAGTCGCTGAATGAGTTTGTTGTTAAAAATAAACATGTTAAAACCTTGCCTGGTTATACGCATATGCAGCATGCGCAGCCTATAAATTTAAGTGATTACACAGGCGCATATAATGCAATGCTCGAGAGAGACGTTGACAGGCTTAGGGATATATATAAAAGGGTTAATGTCCTACCGTTAGGCAGCTGCGCATTAGCAGGCACTAGTTTGCCGATAGACAGAAAATTTGTAGCGAAGGAGCTCGGGTTTTCTTCTATTATGCTGAATACGGTTGACGCGGTAAGCGACAGGGATTTTGTAATAGAAATACTCGGCGCCTGCGCTATTTTAGGCATGCATCTTTCAAGATTATCAGAGGACCTGATAATATGGTCTTCATCGGAATTTAATTTCATAGATATAGACGAGGCATTTTGTACAGGCAGCTCTATTATGCCGCAGAAGAAGAATCCTGATGTGCTTGAACTCATAAGGGGTTCAGCCGGTAAATTGTACGGTAATTTGATGTCAGCGCTTGTTTTAATGAAAGGGCTGCCGCTGTCGTATAATAGAGACATGCAGCTGGATAAAGAGCCGCTTTTCGATTCCTTAAAGACGGTTAATGACGAGCTTTTGGTCCTTGCTAAATTGATTAAGGCGTCAAAACTTAATAAGGAATCTATAGATAAACAGCTTAATGATCCAGGCCTTTATGCGACCAAGATGGCAGAGGATCTGGTAAGAAAGGGTGTAGCATTTAAGGATGCGCACAAAATAGTCGGTAAAAAGTATGCACGATTTTAAGTATAAGAATAATAAGCTTTATTGCGAAGGCATAAATATAGAGCAGCTTGCGAAGCGATTCGGCACGCCGTTGTATGTTTATAGCTACAATACGCTTATAGATCATTACATTAAGTTAAAGAGCGCGTTCGGGAGCGTCGATACGCTTGTCTGTTATTCAGTAAAGGCGAATTCGAATCGTGCCATACTTAAGGCGCTTGTCGTAAAGGGCGCAGGGCTTGATGTTGTTTCAGGCGGGGAATTATTTCGCGCTGTTAAAGCAGGGTGTCCTACCGAGAGAATAGTTTACGCCTCGGTAGGAAAGACCGATAAGGAAATAGAAGAGGCATTAAGGATAGGCATTTTATTTTTTAATGTCGAATCTTTGCCTGAACTGGAAAACATTGACCGTATTGCCAGGAAGTTAAAGAGAATAGCTAGGGTAGCCATACGGTTAAATCCTGACGTAGAGGCAAAGACGCATAAGTTTATCACAACAGGCAAGATTACGAATAAGTTCGGCATAGATTTGAATAGTGCTTATAAGATTTTATTGATGAGTGATAGATTCACGAATATAAATATTTCCGGCCTGCATATACATATAGGTTCGCAGATAACGGAAAGCGCGCCTTATGTAGCGGCGATAACAAAGATAGTCAGATTTATCGAAAGCCTGAAGGCAAAGGGAATAAGATTGGAATATCTGAATATCGGCGGCGGGCTCGGTATTGTCTATGACAAGGAAACGCCGCAGACAGCTGCTAAGTTTGCGGCAAAGGTCCTGCCGTTAGTGAAGAAGACAGGCCTTAAGCTTATCCTAGAGCCGGGTAGGTTTATAGCAGGCAACGCAGGTATTCTTGTTGCAAAGGTTTTGTACGTGAAGCCGACACCGAAAAAGAAGTTCATAATCGTCGACGCAGGAATGAATGATCTGATAAGGCCGGCGCTGTACGAGGCGTATCATCAGATTTTACCTTTGGTAAAATCTGAAAGTCAAAAGTCAAAAGTAAAAATGCAAAAGTACGATGTCGTAGGGCCGATATGCGAAAGCGGCGATTACTTCGTAAAGGAAAGAAAGATAGCCAGATTGAGCGAGGGCGATTACATAGCGATAATGAGCGCAGGCGCTTATGGTTTCAGCATGGCCTCTAATTACAACTCAAGGCGCAGGCCGGCTGAAGTCATGATATCAAAGAACAGAGTTTCTGTTATAAGGACAAGAGAGGATTACGAAGATTTGATTCGTAACGAAAAATGCAGATAATAGAATTTACAAAGATGGTCGCAGCGGGAAATGATTTTGCCGTCGTCAATAATATGGCGGGCAATTATGATTTGCCGCATCCGGCCTTACAGGCCTTGGCAAAAAAGATGTGCGACAGAAAATACGGCATCGGCGCAGACGGATTGCTGTTCATCGAAAAATCCGACAAGGCAGACCTGGCCATGCGGATATTCAATCCTGACGCAAGTGAGGCTAATATGTGCGGAAACGGCGCCAGGTGCTGCGCAAGATTCTTTGATTTTAACATTGCAAGCACAAGCGGCGAACCCGTAAGAATAGAGACAAAGTCGGGAATTCTGGAATCTCTGGTAAAAAGCGATACGGTTTTACTTGAGATGTCAGAGCCGCACAGCATGAAAATAGGGCCCAAAATAAATTTTATCAACACAGGCGTCCCGCACGCCGTAATTTTTGTAGATAATTTGGAAAATACGGATGTCGATAGCCTGGGCAGAAAAATAAGGAACAGCGAGGAATTCGCCCCGCAAGGCGCAAATGTGGATTTTGTAAAAGTTATCGATAAGGATACAATCGAGGTCCGCACTTATGAGCGCGGGGTTGAGGCAGAGACCCTTGCATGCGGCACAGGCTCGGTTGCCGCGGCGATAATTTCAGGCGCTCATAATGTTATCACCAGAGGCAAAGAGCGGCTGAAGGTTTATTTTGATAAAAAAGATGGTAAAATTGTCAATGTGCGTTTAGAAGGAAGCGCAAAGATAGTATATAAAGGAAGGATTGAATTATGAGTTTAAATTTAAAGGGATCAATGGTTGCGTTAGTTACACCTTTTAAGGATGATAAGATTGACGAAGAAAAGATAAAGGAATTGGTGGAATTTCATATAAAAAACGGCACCAAGGCCATAATACCGTGCGGCACTACAGGCGAGTCTGCCACTCTTTCTTACGAGGAACACGATAAGGTGATAGAGATTGTTGTAAAGCAGGCCGCCAAGCGCATAATGGTAATCGCAGGCACAGGCTCGAATAATACTAAGGAGGCAATACGCCTTACAAAGCATGCAAAGCATGCAGGCGCTGACGCGGCGCTTCTGATCTCGCCGTATTATAACAGGCCTACGCAGGCAGGGCTGTACCTGCATTTTAAGGCAGTCGCGGAAGCTGTTGATATCCCTATTATTTTATACAATATCGCATCGCGCACAGGCGTAAATATAGAGCCTGAAACGGTGGCAGACCTGGCGAGGATAAAGAATATAGTCGGCATAAAGGAATCAAGCGGTAACCTGGACCAGATGTCAAGGATCGTCCAGCTTTGCGGGGAGCAATTCGCTTTAATATCAGGCGATGACAGCCTTACTTTGCCTGTTATGTCTATAGGCGGGACTGGCATTATTTCAGTCGTGGCAAATATCGCGCCGCGTGATGTGGCTGATATGGTTGATTCGTTTTTGCAGGGCGATCTGCGCCATGCGAAGAAGATGCATTACAAGTTATTGCCTTTGGTTAAGGCGATGTTTATCGAGACAAATCCTATTCCGGTAAAGACGGCGATGGGGCTGTTGGGCATGATAGAGCCGACGCTGCGCCTGCCTATGTGCAGCATGAAGGAAGAAAGCAAGATTAAGCTGATAAAGGCATTAAAAGATTACGGATTGCTTAAATGACAAAATCCCAAATCCAAATGACAAATGAATCATCCAAATCCCAATAATTTAATGATTTGGATTTTGGATTTCGAGAGGTTGAGAAATGATTAAATTAGCGATTAGCGGATATAAAGGCAAGATGGGCCAGAGAATAACAGCCCTTGCCCAGGAAGACAAGCAATTTAATATTACAGCGAAGATAGAGATAGGCGATTCTATAGAGGCCATAAAAAATGCCGATGCGCTGATAGAATTTACCACGCCGGCTGCTACTATGGAGCACCTGAAGGCATGCGTTAAGTTTTCCAAGCCTGTAGTTATCGGTACAACCGGCATTTTGGAAAACGAATTGTCGAAAATCAGGCTTGCTTCTAAAAGGATCCCTATATTATTTTCGCCTAACATGTCAATAGGTGTCAATTCTCTATTTGCCTTAGTCAGGATGGCGGCAAATAAACTGGGGCTTGATTATGAAGTCGATATAGTTGAGACGCATCATGTACACAAAAAAGATTCGCCGAGCGGCACTGCAAAACAGCTGGCGCAGATTGTTAAAGACGCAGGCGGCAAAGGCGTTAAAGATATAAAGGCTATCCGCGAAGGCGAGGTAGTGGGAGACCATAGAATAATTTTTGAGAGCCCCGTAGACAGGCTTGAATTATTTCACAGCGCTAAAACCCGCGATATATTTGTATTAGGCGCTTTAAAAGCGGCAAAATTTATTGTCGGCAAAAAGCCGGGCTTATATTCAATGGAGGATGTACTAGCTTAGCCCGTCATTGCGGGCCCCTGAGCGAACCGAAAGTAAAAAGGTGCCTAGTAAAAAGGTGTCTGACACATTTTTGAATTCAACCTCGTAGGTTGAAATGGTTCAAACGCGGGGATTGATTTTTTGGAAGTAGGCGGCCACAAGGGGTTGGTGTCACAGCGAACGAAAGTGAGCGAGACACCAACCCCGCGATGGCCGCCAGCACCCAAGCAAAGATTTTACACCCCAGGGGTGTAAAACGGAAGATAGGATGGATTATTATGAAGATAGAGGTATCTAAGCGCCTGAAGGCTTTGCCGCCGTACCTGTTTGCGCAAATTGACAGGGCGAAAAAAGAGGCCGTAAAAGAAGGAAGGGATATAATAAATTTAGGCATAGGCGACCCTGACCTGCCCACGCCACAGCACATAGTGGATTCTCTTTGCCAGGCGTCAAAAGACCCGGCTAATCACCGCTATGCCTTAGACCAGGGCCTTGATGTTTTAAGGGCTGCTATAGCAAAGTGGTATGATAAGAGATTTGATGTAGCTCTGGATCCAGGTACGCAGATATTGCCATTAATAGGTTCTAAGGAAGGCATCGCGCATATTCCGATAGCCTTTGTCAATCCCGGCGATGTTGTGCTGCACACAGAGCCTAATTATCCGCCTTATAAGACAGCTACAATACTGGCGTCCGGCATTCCGTACGCCTTGCCTATACTGGAAGAGAACAATTTTTTACCTGATTTAAAACGTATCCCTGTTGGTATTTTGAAAAAGGCAAAATTGCTGTTCATCAACTATCCCAATAATCCGACTGCAGCTACAGCATCCAAGAAATTTTTTAAAGAAGTAATTGATTTCGCGAAGAAAAATAAAATCATAGTTTGTTCTGATGCCGCTTATTCAGAGATTTCTTTCGATGGATACCGCCCGCCGAGCATCCTGGAAGTTCCGGGCGCGTTCGAGGTAGCTGTTGAATTTCACTCGTTTTCGAAGACCTATAATATGACAGGCTGGCGTATCGGATGGGCGTGCGGCAATAAAGAGATTGTGGCTGCCCTGGGAAAGGTAAAAACGAATATCGATTCCGGTATTTTCAGCGCCATCCAGGTCGCAGGCATAACTGCTTTAACTTGGCCGCAGCATTGTGTAGAAGAGGCCAACGCGGTTTACAAAGCGAGGCGCGATGCCCTGGTAGATGGTTTATATGGGTTAGGCTGGCAGGTTACAAGGCCTAATGCGACATTTTACGTCTGGGCAAAGCTGCCAAAAGGCCAGAGTGATTCAACAAAATTCGCAAAGCTTCTTTTGGTGAATGCGGATATCGTAGTTACGCCAGGACTAGGCTTCGGTAAATCCGGTGAAGGTTTTATCCGCATGGCGCTTACCGTGCCGAAAGAACGTATAAAAGAAGCGGTCAGCAGAATCAAGACGATACTGTAGGGGCAATTCATGAATTGCCCCTACGCTTATATTGCGTTTGGTTCAAACCTCGGAGACAGAAATAAAAATATCCTGCGCGCAATCTCATTATTAAAGGCGCATCCCAAGATAAAAATCAAAAAAATATCGTCCATAATCGAGACTAAGCCTGAAGGCGGCCCCAAACAAGGCAGATTTTTAAACGGCGCGGTTAAAATCGAAACAGGTCTATCGATAGAAGATTTACTAAGCGTTTTGCAGGATATAGAGAAACAATTAGGCAGGACCCGCGCGGTAAAAAACGGGCCGCGTACCATTGATCTGGATATAATCTTTTACGGAGATGAAGTAATAAATAAACCCGGATTGATTATACCTCATCCAAGATGGCGCCAGAGGCAATTTGTTGTCGGGCCACTTCGAGAAATAGCCCCAGAAAAAATATGAAAATCATCACTTCAATAAAAGAAATGCAGCAGTATGCGTCACGGATTAAAAGATCCGGCAAGACAATCGGTTTTGTGCCGACAATGGGCTATTTGCACCAGGGGCACTTGTCGCTTGTGCGCCAGGCGAAAAGAGATAACGATATTGTAGTTATGAGTATATTCGTAAACCCGATACAGTTCGGCCCGAAAGAAGATTTTAAAAAATATCCAAGGGACTTAAAGGCAGATTCCGCGCAGGCCGCATCAGCAGGAGTTGATATTATATTTTATCCGTCCTCAAAAACCATGTATCCTAAGGATTATCAGACTTACGTCGAGGTTGTCGAATTATCAAAGTATTTATGCGGCATGTCAAGGCCAGGGCATTTCAAAGGCGTTGCTACAGTCGTAGCCAAACTATTTAATATCGTCAAGCCTGATATCGCGTATTTCGGTCAAAAAGACGCGCAGCAGGCAGCTGTGATAAAAAGAATGGCCATGGATTTGAATATTGGTTTGAAAGTAAAAGTGATGCCTATAGTCAGGGAGCCCGACGGACTGGCAATGAGTTCGAGAAACGCATATTTAAGCCCGCCGCAGCGCAAGGATGCTCTCGTCTTAAAAAATGCTTTACAAAAAGCAGTTTGTATGATAAGATCAGACGAGAAAAATGCAGAGAAGATTAAACTTTGCATGCGTAAGATTGTCAACAGTGTCCCTTCCTCAAAGATTGAATACATTTCAATAATAGACGCTGCTTTTTTGCGGGATACAAAAGAAATAAAAGGAAATATTTTAATAGCCTTAGCGGTTAGAATAGGCAATACGAGGTTAATAGATAATGTTAAGATTCGTATATAAATCAAAGATCCACAGGGCCATAGTGACAGACGCAAATCTGGAATATTCAGGCAGTGTCACCATTGACGGGAAATTACTTAAGGCGGCTGATATCCTTCCCAATGAAAGAGTTCAGATAGTTAATCTTCATAACGGTTCCCGGGTAGAAACTTATGTGGTGGCAGGCAAAACAAATAGCGGCACTATATGCATGAACGGCGCCGCAGCCAGGTGGGCGCATAAGGGCGACAAGGTTATTATCATATCCTACTGCCTTTTGAATGATGAGGAAGTAAAAGGCCATAAACCAAGAATTGTTTTGGTGGATGAAAAAAATAAAATCAAGAAAAATCGCTGAAAGCGATTTTTCGCAGTCCGCCGAAGCTAATCTAATATCTAAACAGCGGCTGCGTAGGCGGATAGATAAAAAAGTAAAATGAAAAATTTACAGGATAAAGAAAAAAAATATACAGAGAATCTGAAAAAGAAAATCGCCAGGCTCAAGAAAGAGCGTAACGCGGTTATAATTGTCCACAATTATCAGCGGGATGAAATTCAGGATATCGCCGATATAAGCGGAGATTCGCTTGCCTTGTCAAAGGCTGCCGTGCGCACGGACGCCGATGTCATTGTGTTTTGCGGCGTTTATTTTATGGCAGAGACAGCAGCGATCCTGAATCTGAATAAGACCGTGCTTTTGCCTGTTTTTGAAGCAGGCTGCCCGTTGGCTGATATGGTCAATACGGAAAAGCTTCTTGAAAAAAGAAAAGAATATCCGGACGCGGCTGTAGTCTGCTACGTGAATTCATCTGCGGCGGTAAAAGCCCAGAGCGACATATGCTGCACATCCAGTAACGCCATCCAGGTTGTAAGGGCCCTGTCAAATAAAAGAGTAATCTTCATACCGGATAAAAATCTGGGAAGATACGTTCAGGCGAATGTCCCTGATAAAGAAATTATACTGTGGGAAGGTTTTTGCCCGACGCATATAAGGCTGCAGGAGCAGGACGTGTTGGAGGCCAAGAGACAGCATCCTGACGCGGAGTTTATAGCTCATCCGGAATGTCAGCCGCAGGTTTTAGCGCTCGCAAAACACGTTTGCTCTACAGGAGGCATGTTTACTTACGTCAAAGATTCCAGGGCAGACGAATTTATTATAGGCACAGAAAGCGGCATGCTGTATAAATTAAGAAAAGATAATCCTGACAAGAAATTTTATATGCCTACGCAGCATCTGGTTTGCCCGTCGATGAAACTGACCACGTTAGGTTGGGTCGCGCATTCTCTTGAGGCAAACGAACATGTTGTAACAGTGCCGCCTGAAATAGCGAAAAAGGCCCTCAAATCAATAAAGAGGATGCTTGAGGTTTCGGAAGAGAGCCCTTCTGTAGCAATGGTTGGCTATTGATGAAGACTAGAATCGGCATAGTCGGCTGCGGCACTATAGGTATACAAATCGCCAAAGCAATAGAGACGAGATTAAAGGACAAGGCAGTTTTATCAGCGATTTGTGACGTAGACCAGTTGAAGATCGATAATTTTTTAAGTAAAATAAAAAGCAGGCCTGATATCTGTTCATTGATAGATCTGATAAAAAAAAGCGATTTTGTAGTGGAAGCGGCATCGGCCGGCATCTCGGCGGATGTCGCCAAAAAGGCGTTGACAGCGGAGAAGGATGCCTTGATCATGAGCGTCGGCGGCTTGCTGAAAGGCGCGTCTCTTATGACTTTAGCCAAAAAAGCTAAGTCAAGGCTCTATATCCCGAGCGGCGCGCTGGCAGGGCTGGACGGTTTAAAAAGCGCGTCTATCGGAAAGATTGATAAAGTTACGCTGACTACAAAAAAATCTCCAAAGGTATTGACAGGAGCTCCGTATCTGGAGAAAAACAATATTGATATTTTATCTATAAAAAAAGAGACGGTAATATTTGAGGGAACGCCAAAAGAGGCTGTTAAAGGATTTCCGAAAAATATAAATGTCGCAGCTACATTGAGTTTGATTTGTGGTGTAGGGGCGAACAGTGTTCGCCCCCTGCATATACGGATTATCGCCGTGCCTGGCCTTAAGACAAACATTCATGAAGTTGAGGTAGAGGGTGAATTCGGCAGGTTAGTTACAAAGACGGAAAATCTGCCCAGTCCTGACAATCCGAAGACCAGTTTTCTTGCAGCGCTTTCAGCAATAGCAACACTTGAAGGCGCGTTAAATAATATAAAGATCGGAACGTAGTCCCTCGCCGCTAAACGTGATAGCTGGCGGCTCGGGACAATTTTTCAAACAAAAATATTACAATGGAAAAATTGGGAGGAGGTGACTTGGATATGGCAGAAAAGGTTGCAAAAGTAGGCGTAAAGAGAGAAAAGGGCTACCTGTATTTCATCGATAAGCATGGTGACGTTTCATGCGCTAAGATGTCCAGAGGCAGCAAAAAGGGCGGCAACCCGAAGAAGGTTGCAAAGGTCGGCATAAAGAAAAAAGCGGGTTATCTTTATTTCGTCGATAAGCATGGGGACGTTTCTTGCGCGAAGATGGTGCGCGGCGGAAAGAAAAGAAAAAAAAGATAAGTTAAACTTTATAGATCAATCAGCCCCCGTGATTAGCGCGGGGGCTTTTTGATTGACGGTACACAAACGACAATGCAAAACGATTACATTAAAATAAAAGGCGCAAAGGAACATAATTTAAAAAACCTGAATCTCGAGATCCCGCGCAACAAACTTGTGGTTGTCACGGGCTTAAGCGGATCAGGCAAATCTTCGCTCGCGTTCGACACTATCTACGCCGAGGGCCAGCGAAGGTATGTGGAGAGCTTGTCCGCGTACGCAAGGCAATTCCTTGACCAGCTGCAAAAACCCAACGTAGAGCATATAGAAGGTATCTCTCCGGCTGTTTCTATCGAGCAGCGCACAGCAGGTTCCAACCCGCGTTCAACCGTAGCAACCCAGACCGAAATATATGATTATTTAAGATTGTTATTTGCGCGCATAGGGATTCCTTTTTGTCCAAAATGCGGCCGCAAAATACAAAGCCAGTCTTCAGAACAGATAGTTGAGCAGGTTTTATCTTTACCTCAAGGCAAAGAGATTACTATCTTAGCGCCTTTGATAAGAGGCAGGAAAGGCGAATACGTCCAGCTTTTGCAGGATGTAAAAAAGGAAGGTTTCGTAAGGGTCCGTGTCGACGGGAAAATCATAGACCTGTCAGAAAAAATTAATATAGACAAAAAGATAAAACATTCGATAGAAATTGTAGTAGACAGACTTGTCGTTTCCGGCAATATTAAAAAACGCCTGACAGAATCTATAGAAACTGCACTTAAGGCAGGAAAAGGCCTTGTGATGATAAACGACAAGAACCTTTTATTCAGCGAACAGCACGCCTGCCCTGATTGCGGCATAAGTTTTGAGGAGATCGAGCCGCGCATATTTTCTTTTAACAGCCCGTACGGGGCATGCCCCAAGTGCAGCGGCCTTGGCACAAGGGTAGAGATGGACCCTGACCTTGTTGTGCCTGACAAGGATAAATCATTGAGAGAAGGCGCTATCGCGCCGTGGCATAAAACCGGGAAAAACATATTTTTGTATTACCGCGGCATACTGAATGAATTGGCTGCCAGGCATAATATCAACATGGATACGCCGTTTAAGAAATTAGAACCATGGGCCAGGGATATGATCCTTTACGGTTCAGACGACGAGATCTGGGGCAAGAAATACGAAGGCGCCATACCGAATTTAGAGCGCAGGTTCGTCGAGACGGAAAGCGAGTACATGCGTAATGAGATAAGCAGGTATATGTCAACGCAGGCCTGCATAGTGTGCCATGGCGCGCGCCTCAAGCCGGAGTCTTTGTCTGTAAAAATAGCAAATAAAAATATTTATGAGGTAACGCAATTTTCTATTTCCAAGGCAGAGGAATTTTTTACAAATCTAAAACTGACTGAAACCGAAAAAACTATAGCGCATCATATTTTAAAAGAGATAAATTCACGCCTAAATTTTATGATTAACGTAGGGCTGGGTTACCTTACGCTTGACCGCATAAGCGCTACGCTGTCAGGCGGAGAGGCGCAGAGGATACGTCTTGCGACGCAGATAGGCGCCGGGTTGGTAGGCGTTTTATATATACTTGATGAGCCGTCTATAGGCCTGCATCAGAAAGATAACGCAAAACTTCTGGATACTTTAAAAACTTTAAGAGACCTTGGAAATACGCTTATTGTCGTCGAGCATGATGAGGCGACGATAAGGTCTGCCGATTATATTATTGATTTAGGCCCTGGCGCGGGAAAACACGGCGGCTATATAGTTGCGCAGGGTAACCTGGCAGCAATATTAAAATCAGAAAAATCCCTGACAGCCAAGTATTTAAACGGAAAATTAAAAATAGAAGTGCCTAAAAAAAGAAGAACTCCGGCAAAAGACAAATTTTTGCTGATAAAAAATGCAACAGAGCACAATCTCAAAAACATAGATGTAAAAATTCCTCTCGGTGTTTTTGTCTTGATAACAGGCGTTTCCGGCTCCGGCAAATCGACGCTTGTCGACGACATATTGTACCGCGGGCTCGCAAAGAAACTGTATAAATCAAAGATCCGCCCCGGAAAACATAAAGAAATTCAGGGCATGGAAAATATTGACAAGGTTATAGAAATAGACCAGTCGCCCATAGGCAGGACGCCGCGCTCGAATCCCGCTACATACACGGGTGCCTATTCGCCGATACGCGATTTATTCAGCAAGCTGCCTGAAGCAAGGATGCGCGGGTTTAAGCCGGGCAGATTCAGTTTTAACGTCAAAGGCGGCAGATGCGAGGCATGCCAGGGTGACGGCGTAAAAAAGATAGAGATGCATTTTTTGCCTGATGTGTATGTTGTCTGCGAGGTATGCGTCGGAAAAAGATTCAGCCACCAGACGCTTGAAGTAAAATATAAGGGAAAGTCCATTTCAGACGTGCTTGAGATGACCGTCGAGGAAGCGCTGATTTTATTTGAAAATATACCGCATGTAAAAGATAAATTAGAGACGCTTAATGATGTGGGCTTAGGATATATTCAGCTGGGCCAGTCAGCGACCACATTGTCAGGCGGCGAGGCGCAGCGCATAAAGCTCTCGACTGAACTGTCCAAGCGCCAGACAGGAAAGACGTTTTACATACTTGATGAGCCGACAACAGGCCTGCATTTTGCTGACATTGATAAACTGCTTTCGGTTTTGCACCGCTTGGTAGATGCAAGCAATACAGTCCTCGTAATTGAGCATAATCTTGATGTAATTAAAACCGCTGACCATATCATAGACCTCGGACCTGAAGGCGGGGACAAAGGCGGCTATATTGTGGCAGAAGGCACCCCGGAAACTATTGTCAAGTCAAGGCAATCCTACACCGGCCGATACCTGTCCAAACTGCTTAATTGAAAATTCGACTTGACATGTCGAATTTTCATGGTCAGCCTCAATGGTTTTGGTCACGTTGTGTTGAGCTATAAATCAATCGAAATCGATTGTAACATATTGTAAATAAACAACTTATAATTCGGTGCCTGGCACCATTTTAGATATTATTATTGATGAGATTCAAAAATCCCCGGATTTATTTTCTGTGCTTCGAGTCCTTTCTGATCGTTCTCCCGGCGTAAAATACTTGATTTTAGGCAGTGCTTCAAGAGATTTAATAAGACAATCTTCGGAATCTTTGGCAGGGCGCATTAGTTATCTGGAGATAGGCGGTTTTTCGCTGAAGCTTGTAGGCCCTGAAAAAGCAGATAAATTATGGATCAGGGGGGCTTTCCCGAGGTCTTTTTTAGCTTCAAGCGAAGCATCTTCATATCAATGGCGCCAGGATTTTATCGCTACTTTTCTGGAGCGCGACATTCCGCAGTTGGGGCTTAATATATCCGCTAAATCATTGGGCCGTTTCTGGAGGATGCTTGCGCATTATCACGGGCAGGTTTTTAACGCTTTAGAAATAGGTAAAAGCCTGGAGGTCTCGGATCATACCGCGCAAAGATATCTGGATTTACTTTCAGGGACGTTTATGATCCGTCAGCTGCAGCCGTGGTTTTATAATACCAAAAAAAGAATCATTAAAAGGCCGAAGATTTATTTCCGTGATTCCGGCATTTTGCATGCTTTACTTTCGTTAGAGGATAAGAAAGACGTGCTGCTGCATCCTAAGCTTGGCGCCTCATGGGAAGGGTTTGCATTAGAAGAGGTAAACAAGGCGTTACAATTAACAGAAGATGAGGCATTTTTTTGGGGCGTGCACGGCGCCGCGGAGTTGGATCTGGTGTTTGAAAAGAAGGGTAGGCTTTACGGAGTCGAAATAAAGTATACGCAGGCTCCGTCTTTTACGCCGTCAATGCGTTCTGCTTTGTCGGAGTTATCTTTAAAGCATCTTTGGGTGGTATATCCCGGCAAAGAGTCATATCCATTGTGCCGCAACGTTACAGCCATTCCATTATCTGAACTAAATCATATAAAAATTTCTTAGGATGAATTCTTAATCCGCCGCTCCACCCCTACCTTCGCGGCGGCTCTATTTTAAATCACTTAGTCTGATAAGCGCAGTAGCCTGTGAGCGAAGTCCTGAGCGAAGCGAAGGGTAGCACATCAGAAATTTTTTGCCAGAAAACCGATTAGCGAGGCGGTTTGCTCTAACGTGAGCGGCCACAATGGCCTGGTGTCACAGCGACTCCGAATCTTCGGGGGAGCGAGACACCAGGCCTGCGATGGCCGCAGTAAGCGAGCAATCAATGAGCAAAAAATTTCTCCCGTTAACGGGAT